>Ga0307991_1001046_pt1 | contig 19710 bp, 16 predicted proteins | sample EllFjometagen131_FD_203146 | JGI IMG/M metagenome (GOLD analysis project Ga0307991, IMG submission 203146) | Marine microbial communities from Ellis Fjord, Antarctic Ocean - #131 | ecosystem: Environmental > Aquatic > Marine > Unclassified | place: Southern Ocean | collected 2014-10-08 | reverse complement strand
ATCGCTGAAATTCAGCACAAAATAAATCGAAGACCAAGAAAAAAGAATAATTTCTTTTCTCCGAAATCTTTATTTTATAATTTAGTGGAATAGTTTGTCGCATTTGTGAGTTGAATCTACCTTTAAAGAAATAAAAAAAAATATTTGCATACTTATATTTTTTATTATATCTTTGAACAATTAACAAAATAATTTTTTCTAAAAAACAGTGTTTCATAAGCTATAATTGCTAATTATAAACACTTTGTAATAAGCAATTACTCTATATAGCAATTTGTAATACGCTCAAATAATTTAAGTACTAAAGCTGTATGAAAAAAGTATTTATAACTTTAGTAATATCATTTTTAATTTTAAAATCAGTAGATGCTACTCATTTTGCTGGTGGTGATCTTACTTACACTTATGTTGGAGGTAATGACTATTTAATAACTTTTACTTTCTATCGTGATTGTAGTGGAATTAGTGAACCATCATCTTGCCTTATACATTTTGAGTCATCAAGCAATCCATTGCATAATTTCAATACTTATTTGCCAAAAAAAGCTTTACCTAATGGTACTGAAATTACTAATTCCTGCAATTCATCACCTTCAATTTGCTCTGGTGGTACAGGCTATGGTGTTATTGAATGGATTTATCAAGCCCAAGTTACATTACCACCTTCTTCATGTTGGAAGATTTGGTATCAAATGTGTTGCAGAAATGCATCCAGCACTATTCTAAACTCAAATTCTAAAAGTGCATATATTGAAGCTACTATGAATAATTTATTGGCACCTTATAATAATTCTCCTGTGCTAACAAATAAACCTATCAGTATCATCTATACAAATCAATCATTTACTTATAATCAAGGAGCATTTGACTTAGATGAAGATTCTTTATCCTACGAATTTATTGCTCCAAAAGTATCTTCTACAGAAAATGTTATTTATATAAATCCATACTCTTACACTCAGCCAATTTTTTCGAATCCTCCCATAAATATTGACCATGTTTCTGGAGATATATCTATGACACCCACTATGAACATAGTTTCACCTTTAGCAGTTTTAATTAAAGAATGGAGAATTATTAATGGCGTACCTACAGTTATTGGAACCATCACAAGAGATATGCAAGTAAATGTTTTATCATCAAATAATTCTACACCAGTTTTAAGTGGTATTGACCTTCAGCAAACTCATATTTATGACCCCAATGATACAATCTATTATATTGAGGTTTGTGCAGAGACAACTCTCACTTTTGATATCAACGCTTATGACCCCGATACATTTAATCCAAACAATGTTGGGCAGCCTGAAAAAATAAACATAATTCTTAATCAAGGTATTCCCGGTTCATATTTTAATATTTACAACAATAATGGAAACAATGTTCCTTTTGCAAATTTTTATTGGGAAATAACAAATTCAGATATTAGCAATATTCCTTATTGTTTTACTGTAACTGTTAGAGATGAAGCGTGCCCTTATGGCGCTTATCAAACCTATTCATATTGCATTTTGGTTAAAGGTATAGATATAGATATTGGTAATGATACCTTGCTTTGTCAGGGTGATACATTAACGCTTTTTCCTCAATTTTCAGAATCAAATATAAATAATTATGTTTGGACTATAAATAATGTTTATACAGGAGTTCCAACATCGTCTTCGATTTTTCAAATTGATGCAAGTACATTTTCTCCCGGCTTTTACAGCATAGGTGTTACCGCAACTGATACTAATGAGACTAATGCTTGCCCCGGTATCGATAATATTTTTGTTACTGTTGTTTACCAACCCGATGTTGATTTAGGAAATGACACAATTATTTATTCTGGAAATAGTATAATGCTTGATGCTGGCAAAGGATATTTATATAATTGGAATATTGGAGCTTTAACTCAAACTATAAATGTTAAACCACCCGGAGGCATTTATTATGTTACCGTTGATGGTGGATATGGAACTCGTTGTACTGATTCCGACACAATAAGAGTTGATTTCCTCAGTAGCAGTAGCCAAAATGATTTTTTGAATGATGTGCAAATAAATTTATTTCCTAATCCAACAATTGACGAAATCAATATTTCAATTGATGGTTTATATAGCGAAGCTAATTTGCTAATATTTAACAATCAAGGTCAAATTGTTTTTGAAAAGAATATAAATAAAAATTCTCAGGGAAAACATCTTATAGAACTCTCATCTCTTGATTTATCAAAAGGATTTTATTCTTTAAAAATTATTGGGAACTCTATCAATTGGTCAAAGAAATTTGTAGTATATTAATTTCCTGCAATTAAATATTCATAATTTCTTACTTTCTTTCTTTTCTTTAAATCACTCTATTTTAATACTTTTTTAAATAATTTGTTAATAACTTTATCAGTTTCTTAATAAAAAGGTGAAAATTGTATAAATGAAATTTTTATCATAATAATTTTTATTTATTTTTGTTAAAAATATTTTTCCAAAATTGAGAAACACTTTGTGAAACTATGGTCAAAAGGTATGTTGATAAAGAAAGGGGTGAATTAACTTTTATGTCAAAAGGATATTTTTGGCGAGATAAATGTATTTTAATCGTTGAAGATATTGAAGTAAATCACATGCTTATTGATAGAATTTTAAGAAATACAAAATGCAAAACCGAATGGGCTATGGATGGTGAAAAAGCTGTTAATATGGTTCGTGATGAAGAATTAAAAATTGATTTAGTATTGATGGATATACGACTACCCATAATGGATGGATACGAAGCAACAAAAAAAATTAGAGAGTTTAATAAAGATATTCCTATAATTGCTCAAACAGCTTATGTTATGGACGATGAAATTGATAAAGTTCTTGATGTTGGTTGTAATGATTTAGTTACAAAACCTATAATAGCTGACGATTTGCTTGAAAAATGTAAAAAATATTTGCAATAATTTTATATTATTTTAGTATTAAAAACATTTATTCTTTTCTAAAATAACAATCTTTCCCTTATATAAATTCCTTTCTATCTAACATGATTTAATAAATATTAAAATTTCTTATATGTTTTTAATAAAATCTTAATATTAAAAATTAATTTTGTTTGGAAATTAATTTTTGAATTGTATTTTTGGACTTTAATATTATTAATTAAAAAATTAGTAAAACAAATATAATTATGGCAAAAAGAACAATTGTAACTCTGCCCGGTGATGGTATCGGAAGAGTTGTTTTAGAAGAATCTATTAGAGTGTTAACAGCAGCAGGTTTTGATGCAGAATATATCGAAGGAGATATAGGATGGAAATTTTGGAAAGCAGAAGGAAATCCTTTACCTGACAGAACTATCAATTTGCTCGAAAAACATAAAATCGGATTGTTTGGTGCTATCACATCAAAACCTAAAGATGATGCTGCCGAAGAACTAAATTCAGAATTAAAAAGCAAAGGATATATTTATTCAAGCCCTATTGTTGCTCTACGACAACATTTCAACCTTGATGTTTGCATACGTCCTTGTCATACTTACAAAGGAAATCCTTTAAATTTTGTTCGCAGGGGAATTGGAGACAAAATTAATGAACCTGAAATTGATGTAGTAATTTTCAGACAAAACACCGAAGGACTTTATGGAGGCGTAGAATGGACAAATCCACCTGATAAAGTTTATGATGGTTTGATGACTAATCCCAAATTTGTTAAAAACTTTGGAAAAGTTCCTCGTGAAGAATTATCAATTTCCACAAGAATTTTCTCTAAAAAAGCTACTGAAAGAATTCTCAGAGCTGCTTTTGGTCATGCAAAAAAATATGGGTATAAATCTGTTACTCTTTGCGAAAAACCTAATGTTATTCGCGAAACTTCGGGCATGATGTTTAAATTGGCTAAAGAAATTCAAAAAGCAGATTTTCCTGAAATTGAATTATGGAACACTAACATTGATGCTCAAATGATGTGGCTTACAAAAAATCCCGAGAATTACGGAGTTATCGTTGCCGGCAACATGTTTGGAGATATTGTTTCTGATGGTTTTGCAGGATTAATTGGTGGCTTGGGATTTGCTTGTTCAGCTAATCTCGGAGAAGAAATTGCATTGTTTGAACCTACTCATGGTTCTGCTCCGAAATATGCTGATTTCAAAACTTCAATTGTAAACCCAATTGCAATGATAGAATCAACTTGTATGATGCTCGATTTTATCAATGAAAATGAAATTGCTAAGAAAATCAGAAAAGCTGTTGCAGAAGTTATTTCAGAAGGAAAAACAAGAACTTACGATATGATGAAAATGGTGGGTAGGCCAGATGTAGTAGAAAAAGGAGCAGCTTCTTCAACACAAATGGCGGATGCTGTGATTGCAAAATTGTAATTTAAATAACAAAAGACAAGTACCAAATCTCAAAACTTGTCCGTCTGGATAAATTCCAATGAATAAAATCTCAAATCCCAAACCGTTTTGAACATTTGAAAATTGGAATTTGAAATTTATTTGTTTTTTGTTTTTTGTCATTTGGTGCTTATTTCAAAATGGATTAACACTAAATAATTAATTTTATAAAAAAATAATTATGACAAAAGAAGTATTCAACCTTTGGCCTGAACTAAACTGGATTCAGGATGAAGAACTAAGAAATCAAACTGCCAAAACTTGGGAGTTGGCTCTCGAAAGAAGTGTTTTAACTTCTGAAGACCTTAAGAAAATTCCTTTTACACTTTTATGCGGACCGGATTTAAAAGTTACTTTTATGGACCACAAAAGTTCTGTTGTGCATATAGCCCGTGATGCAGGTAATAAAATCAATGAAATGTATCATGGAGAATTAACTTGTGATATGAATGTTCTTATTGCAGGTGCAATTCTCGCTGATGTTGGCAAATTATTAGAGTATGTTCTTGACGAAAACGGAAAAGCAATTCAGGGAACTTACGGTAAATATTTAAGACATCCATTCTCGGGAGTTTCTTTAGCCGAAGAATGTGGCGTTCCATCTGAAGTTTGTCATATTATTGCTGCTCATGCCGGTGAAGGAAATATGATTAAAAGAACAACAGAAGCTTATGTTGTTCATCATGCTGACTTCATGACTTTTTTACCTTTTAAGGACAGGTTAAAAGTATAAAAGAGTGCCTAGAGTGAACTAAAGTTTGGAGTGCCTAGAGTTATTCTAAATGAACGTACTTCATTAGTAAATTGACGATTCTGTTCTTTAAATTAAATTGCATAATGATAAAAAGTCAAAGAATAAAAACTTATATTTTCTTATATGTCTTATATGATTAAAAAAAGCATTTAAAGTAAACTAAAGTTTGGAGTGCCTAGAGTTATTCCGAATGAATGTACTTCATAAGTATATTGGCGATTATGTTCAATATATTGTGTAGCACAGAAACAAAAAGTCAAAGAATAAAAACTTATATTTTCTTATATGTCTTATATGGTTAAAAAAAGTATTAAAAGTGAGCTAAAGTTTGGAGTGCCTAAAGTTGTCACAATGATTTAAAGATATCAGTATATTTACTTTATAAAATAAAACAGAGATACAAAAACATAAAGAAGTTAAATTTCTTATATGCCTTATATGGTTAATAAAACAAAAAAAACAATATGAATTTAATTGAAAAAATACTCGCTAACCACAGCGTTAACGATACAGTAAAACCCGGTGAAATAATCGATGTAGAAATTGATGCTCGTATTGCCAGAGATTTTGGTGGAGCCAATGTTGTAAAAAACCTATTAGAAAATGGTTTGACAATTAACGACAATTTAAAAACCTTTTTCACCTTTGATTGTAATCCCGGTGGTTCTGACCAAAAATATGCTGCAAACCAACATTTTTGCAGACGTTATGCAAGAGAAAATGATATTAAAGTTTACGATGTAAATTTTGGAATTGGAACTCACCTTGCTATTGATAAAGGCTTAATTCTGCCGGGTGGAACATTTGTTTCGACTGACTCACATGCAAACATTATGGGAGCAATCGGAGCATTCGGACAGGGAATGGGTGACCAGGATATTGCAGCAGTTTGGGCAAAAGGTAAAGCATGGTTTAAAGTACCTAAATCTGTAAAAATTATTTTCACAGGAAAAAAGCCAGCTAATGTTTCTGCTAAGGATGTTGTGTTGAATTTGCTTTCAATTTATGGTGCTAACACATTATTAGGTTGCTCTGTTGAAATGTATGGCGATGCTGTTGAAGAATTGACCTTAGATGAAAGAATCACTATCTCATCAATGGGAACTGAAATGGGAGCTATAATAGTTCTGTTTACTCCAAATGAAGCCATTATTAAGACTCTGGAAGAACGAACAGGAAAACAGATAGAACTTATCCAAGCTGATGAAAACGCTACTTACAAAGATGAATTCTTTGTTGATATTACAACTTTTGTTCCTATGGTTGCAAATCCTGGACATCCACATGATGATATTGCAATTGAAAAAGTAAAGAATACAAAAATTGATTCTGCTTTTATTGGAAGTTGCACAAATGGAAGGATGGAAGATTTAAGAATTGCTGCTGATATTTTAAAAAATAGAAAAGTTGCTCCCGGTGTTGTGCTTAAAATTGTTCCTTCAACTGATGAAATTTGGAAACAAGCTCTTGATGAAGGTTTAATAAGTATTTTTAAAGAAGCAGGAGTATTGGTTTCAAATGCGGGTTGTGCAGGTTGTGCTGCCGGACAGGTAGGACAGAATGGACCAAATGAAATTACATTAAGTACAGGAAACAGAAATTTTGCAGGAAAACAAGGAAAAGGTTCAGTTTATCTTGCATCTCCAGCTACAGTTGCTGCTTCGGCAGTTGCAGGTTTTATTACAACTCCAGATGAAGTACCAGAAACTCCTGCTGAATTTACGAAGACAGGTGAAAAGTTTGGTGATGTTATTACAAAAGAAAAATCTGATAATATTCCAACAGTTTTTGAAGGTAGAGTTTGGGTTATTGAAGAAGATGATATTGATACTGATATGATTTTCCATAATCGTTATCTCACAATTACTGACATTAACGAAATGGGACAATATGCTTTTGACAATCTTAAAGGCTATGAAGACTTTTCTAAGAAAGCTCAAAAGGGAGATATTATTCTAACCAATAAAAACTTTGGAGCCGGAAGCTCACGCCAGCAAGCAGTTGATTGTTTTAAAGCATTGGGAATTCCTTGTATTATTGCAGAATCTTATGGAGCAATTTACGAACGAAATGCAATAAATGCAGCAATGCCAATTCTAAGTTACGAACCTGGAAATCTTGATTCTTTAGAATTAAAAACAGGAGACCAAATTAAAGTTGACTTAGAAAATGCTACAATAATAAATCTCGAAAACAATAAATCAGCTAATCTAAATCCGTTTTCAAGTGTGCAGATGGAGATTTATAGGAATGGTGGGTTGTTGGGGTAATGCGTGAATAGATTCAATGTAATTAACTAATTACAAAATAAAACATTAAAATTAATCATTAAATATAATATTATGAAAACGAAATCAAATTTATTTCTTTTTATTATAGCATTAGCTATTGTACTAATTTCTTCCTGCAAAAAAGATGAAGCAGATGATTATGATAAAGACCCTCGAGATGAAATTATCGGCAATTACCTGACAACTGATTCATTATTTATGTTTGGTAGTTTTGATTCCAAGGAAACTTATGTTTTGATTATTTCAAAGGATGATTCCGATAAGGATAAAATTAATCTAATCAATCTTTGGAATGATGGAGGAAGTTATTATGCTATTGGCTCGGGAAATTTTTTCTCAATTCCTTCACAAAATGTTAGTGGTCCGTATAATATGTCAGGAAATATAAGCTTCGATGGCAATAAGATAAGCTATGAAACATCAGGTGACATATACATTAATAAAGGAAACGGAACAAAGCAATAGTATTACATATAAATGATAAATTTTAAATTCACCAGACCATAAGCTCATTTACAATATTGTAGATTAGCTTTAACTAATCTATATGATAGTTTAGGTCGATTGGTAACTTTGATTAACCCTTTGCATTATTATGACAGTATTGTTAATACAAAATATAACTATACATATAATGGAACAGAGATTCAATCAGCAGAAAGCTACAAAACGAATTATGAAGATTACACAAGCGATAGTATAGTGAAATGCCAATTGATGTTTAGAAGAGAATTTAATGATTTGCCGGATGGTGGAAAACAAATTCCCGACTATTATAAGGAATATGATAAACGTTTTTATCATGATCAGATTGAATGGCGAAAAAAAAACAAACTTCCTTTACCTGATTATAGTGCAATTTTAAAATACACTTATAACAACAAAGGTCAGTTGATTGAAAAACAAATTAGAAATGACATAAAAAAAATCAATTATCTGCCTAATGGAGAGATTTACAAAGTAGAGGAATTTAAAAAAATAAAAGCAGGTGAAATTAAATTATTGCGTACTCATCAATTTATATATGAAGACTCATTGCTTATGCGCATTGTATGCAAATATCCTGAAGTAAAACTATTTTATAATAGGGTTGACTATGATTACAAAAAAGCCGGATATAATAATAGAGAAATAGTGTATGATACAATACAACAGTTCAATGAATATGTTATGACATATAACGAAAAAAAGCAACTTGAAAAATATATCAAAAAGGAGGAATTGCAGACAAAAATTTATATCCAAATGACAGGTGAGACAATTTTAGTTAATAGTTTCGAAGAGGATATAGTAAAATTTCATTATGATGAAAATGGAATACCAACTGGTTATAGATTCAAAGTGATTTATTCAGATGATTAATGTATATAAAAAAACAAATGTAGCAGTTGAATAATTTATTGAGTTGGGCATTAAGCCCAAATTTTTCTAATTAATTCTATCATTTTAGCATTACTATAAATCCATTTCCAAACAATTATCGAATGTAATTAACTGAAACGGCATTTCAGGGTAATTTTCTTTAAAGAATTTGTACTTGCTTTCTTTATATGATGATTGTCGATATTTAACTTCATATGCTTTATTCTTTTGAATAATAAAATCAACTTCATTTTGCTTTTGTGTTCTCCAAAATTGAATATCTAATTCGTCATACTTTTCCAGAAATCTTCTAAAAATAAAGTTTTCAAATAAATTTCCAATATCATTTCTTAGTGAAGGAGCATCAAAGTTATTTACAAAATAATTACGCAATCCAATATCATTAAAATAGATTTTTGGCAACTTTCGCAGTTCTTTTGAAATATTATTAAAATACGGACTTATCATTGATAAATGAAATGATTTGCGCATTTGTGTTACGTATGATTCGATAGTTGGTGAGCTTTTTCCCAAGTCTTTAGCAAGTTTATGATATGTAAATAAGTTCCCAACCTGTGAAGAAATTATCATCATTAATTTCATATATATTTCAGGATAGTTTATTCCAGACTCATTTATGTCTTTTTGAATATATGAAGTTGCAAGCTCTTTAATAATTTGTTTTTTTTCTGTCGGATTTTCCTCGGTAATAACTTCTGGGTAACCACCATAAATTAAATACTCAATTAAGAAGTTATTAATAACATTACGGTATATTAAAGGGATATTTTGTTTTCCGATAAAAGGTAGTAATTCATCTTTCCCTCTAAAAATTATCAATTCTTCCAAACTCAATGTATAAAGTTTAAAGATTCGTTTTCTTCCAGCCAGGGAATCAGTAAATTTTTTATTTATATAAAAGGCAGATGAACCGCTAACCACAAGTTTAATAGAATCCTGATATTTATCAAAATGATATTTTAAGAAATTTGACGGATCATTTAGATATTGAATCTCATCAATAAAAACATACTGCTTTGCATTTTTGTTTATTAATGGTATAATCTCAAATAGCTTTTCAGGATGCTGATTTAATAATTCTTTGATTTTGGGATCTTCAAGGCTAATAAAAAAGGTAGCCTTCTTTTCTTTTAAAAGTGCATTTTCCAACTGCTTCATTAAAGTAGTTTTGCCGGTTTGTCTTGCTCCAATTATGAGGGAAATTTGCTTCTTTTGCAAATTCTCGTATAAGTCTCTATATAATTGTCGTTTACGCATGTTATTATGGTTTTGATTTTAAATATATCCCAAAATTAAGCATTTTTATTTAAAATATATCCCAAAATTAAGCATTTTTATTTTAAATATATCCCAATTAAAAATTTAAAAGATTATTATTATTCCATCATTATACCATTGACTCGCAAAAATCTAATATTCAAATAAAAAGTTCTGTATCAAATAAAAACCTATCTTTGCTACTTCATAAACATCTTTCCTCGATTATTTCCCAAAGATTTTATTACAGAAAGAATAAATTAAATAATAATGCATTTTAAAGAATTAGAAATTATTGAGCCTATTTTAAAAGCTCTAAAACAAGAAAATTATATTGAACCAACATCCATACAAGAAAGATCAATTCCACTCATACTTAAAAGAAATGATGTTTTAGGTTCGGCTCAAACTGGGACAGGTAAAACAGCAGCTTTTGCTATTCCTATATTACAACATCTTTTTAACGAAAGAACCCAACTTAATGGCTATCGAAAAATTAAATCGCTTGTTGTAACACCAACACGTGAGTTGGCAATTCAGATTGGAGAGAGTTTTACGACTTATGGAAAATTTACAGGAATTACAAATACAGTGGTTTATGGAGGTGTAAACCAACATACTCAAACAAATGCCCTTCGAAAAGGTGTAGATGTACTTGTTGCCACTCCTGGAAGACTTCTAGACTTGATTCAGCAAGGTTATATTAAGTTGAAGGATGTTGAATACTTTGTTCTTGATGAAGCCGACAGAATGCTCGATATGGGTTTCATCCATGATATTCGAAAGATTATTGAACAATTACCAAGAAAAAGACAGTCACTTTTCTTTTCAGCAACTATGCCTGATAATATTGTTAAACTATCGAGGAATATATTAACTAATCCAAAGAAAGTTGATGTTAGCCCGATTTCATCAGCCGCAGGAACTTTGAAGCAATATCTTTATTATACCAACAGAACGGACAAAAAGGGTTTACTTCTTCATATTCTTAAGGATGAAAAAATTGACCAAGTATTGTTATTTTGTAAAACAAAACATGGAGCCGATAGAATTCATCGTGAACTGAAAAAGAATAATATATTATCCGCAGCTATTCATGGTGATAAAGAACAAAACCAACGTCAAAAGGCTTTAAAGAAATTTAAGTCGCATGAAATACGAGTTTTGGTAGCTACTGATATTGCCGCAAGGGGTATCGATATTGACAAACTAAAATATGTTATCAATTATGACATTCCAAACATAGCCGAAACTTACGTCCACAGAATTGGAAGGTCAGGTAGGGCAGGGGAAACAGGTAATGCAATATCAATTTGTGAACCGGAAGAAAATGCTTTTATTAAGGATATTGAAAAATTGATAAATCAGAAAATCAATATTGTAAACGAAAACCCATATCCACAAACTGAAAAACCTATGACAACTAAGGAGAAAAAGGAATGGGATAAAGCAAAACAAAAAAGAAAGCAAGAGTTCTTTGCTGCAAGAAAGCATAATCCATCAAGTTCAAGGTCTTCGAAATATACAAACAAAAGGAAATAATGAGAATCAAGGATTAAAATCCTTTTGCCACAAAGTCGCTAAAACACAAATTTTCACTAAGTTGTAATTTGTGTTTTTTTATTTTCTTAGTGATTTTTTTCGAGTCTTTGAGTCTTAGTGGCTATAAAAGAACAAGTTAGAAAACCCAGCCATTGATTCGCATAAAAAAATCAAATCTTAGTTTAATTATTATTATTGAATAAATTAGTAATTTGGTAGCTCCAAAAAGCAAAAATTAATTTTATGCAAACCCTAACACCTGAAATCGTAATCACCGACCTTGACGGGACATTAAGAAGCATTGAGAATGGTTTTACAAAAAATGATTTGGAAATTCTTGATGAGTTAAAAAACAAAAACATCTTAAGAGTTATTGCAACAGGAAGGTCATTGTTTTCACTCAGGAAAGTTATTGAGCCTGATTTCCCTATTGACTATATGATTTTTTCTTCCGGTGCAGGAATAATGAACTGGAATACAAAAGAAATTATTCTTGAACATCATCTGAATGGGCAGGAAGTTAAGGATATTTCAAATATTTTACTCGACAATAAACAGGATTTTATGATACATCGCCCAATTCCTGATAATCATAAATTTGTTTATTTCTCTGCAACCGGCAACAAAAATCCTGATTTCCTGAGTCGTTGCGATTTGTATAAAGATTACATTGTGCCTTTAAAAGATGAACATAATAATTTTGGTAAAAGTTGCCAGATTTTAGTTGTCATTCCCAATAATCTCAAATCTTATAACAGAATATTAAGAATTTTAAATCCATTGAAGGATACTATTAAAATAATCAGAACAACATCACCTTTGGATGGAGATTCAATCTGGCTTGAAATATTTCCTAAAGTTGTTTCAAAAGGAAAAGCATCCGATTGGCTATGTGATAAATTAAAAATTGACAAAACAAAAACACTTGCTTTCGGAAATGATTACAACGACATTGACCTTTTGAATTGGGCAAAACACAGCTATGTTGTTGCTGACGCTCCCAATGAATTGAAAGACAAATTTCTTATTACAAAAAGGCAAATGGAAAGTGGATTTTCTGAGATTGTAAAAAAATTCATTTAAAAAATACTTGTAAATACTCAATCCAAATAATATATATTTATTATAATAAACTTCTTAAGTCATTGATTAACTATATCTAAAAGAACAAAATAATAAATTTTAAATTGTTTATACTTTTGTTAAAAAATAATTACGAAAACACTTTTTTTTATGTATTTTAATTTTATAAATTTGGCAAGTTATTATTATTTAAAAAAGTTTATAAAAAAAATAATTTAAACCAATAATTAAACAATGAATTATCGCCAATATTTTATTGAATTGGGAAATCTTGCTTATGCCATTACTTTGGCAAACGGTAAAATTTATAAAGAAGAATCTGATGTGTTTTACAAAATGATTAAATCTCATTTGAAACCATTGAAAGAAAGTTGCGACGAACAAGGTGTTGACAATGAATTTTTAACAGAATTTATTTTTAATACTTTAAAAGAAAATGAAGTAGGGCTGGAATCTGCTCTTGATTCTTATATGGATTTTGTTGATAAAAACAAAAATATTATCACAGAAAATCTAAAAAGAGTTACTATTGAAATTATTGAAGAAGTTGCAGGAGCATACAATGGAATTGAAGATTCTGAAAGAACTTTAATAGAGCAAGTAAAACAAAAGTTAGGATAGTTTATCTATTAGAACTTTTTATTTTTAATTATTTTTTTAATGCCTGTATTCCGCATTATTTCTATTGTTATGCTATGACCTTAAAAAATAATCAATAAAAATATTTTATTTTAGAGTTTTATTTTGTATATTTGACCAAATAAAAAAATATTATTATGAATTACGAAGACTTTTATACTCAATTAGGCAAGTTGGCTTATGCTGTTGCCATAGCTGATGGAACAATTCAACAGGAAGAAATTGATAAATTCCGTGACGATATTAAAGAATTATTACTTCCTCTTGAAAGTGGCGCTAATGAATTTGGTATTGATAATGCTTTTTTCTCTGAATTTGAATTTAAATCTTTGATGGACAAAAAAATTGGAGTTGAAGATGCTTTTGAATCATTTCTGAACTTTATTGAAGAAAACAAAGAATCAATAGATGAGAATCTTAAAGAAGTTTGTCTTAAAGTTGTAGAAAATGTTGCTCTTGCCTATCAAGGAATTGTAACTTCAGAAAAACAACTTATTGATAAGCTAAAGGAAAAACTTAATTCGCTTTAGTAATAAAAAAAATAAAAAAAATGCCATCTGCTGATTTGCTGATGGCATTTTTTATTTTTTAAAACTTCTACTTTGCTTTCTTTATATATTTATCTAAAGTCTTTTTAGTATCATCAATTTTGGAATCTAAATCTTTAATATTTTTATTTATCGTCCTATCAATATAATCTTTAGTTCCTTTAAGTTCTTCACTGACACTTTCGTTAGTTGCTTTAATTTTTTCACTAAAAACTTCATTAGCTTTTTTAATTTCTTCTGCCGAAGCTTTTTTAGTCTTACTAACTTCTTCGTCAAGAATTTTCTTGGTTTCTGTTATTTTTTTATCAATTGTTTCAGATGTAGAATTTAATTTATCTTCAAGAGTTTTACTCGTTGTTTTAATTTGTTGGTCAAGAGAATCCTGCATTTCTTTAATATGCTTGTTAAGCAATGCAGATGCTCCTTTTATATCTTCATCAAAAGAAGTGTAAGCATTTTCAAACTTCAACTGATTACTTTTATAATTAGCGTTGAGTTTTCTTCTTAAAATATAAAATATAATAATGTTAAACAAAACAATTATCAATAAAATAACTATTATATGAATCCTGTTTTTCCAAATAAAAGTATCAAATTCTTCACTTTCGGTTTCTGTATTTTCTTCTAAGTCTAATAACTTAATTCCTGTATTTGACAAAGAATCGGAATTTTGAATACTCAATTGATAAGTTTTGTTTAGAAAATTTATCAAACTGTCTATTTCGTTTTTTTGAATTTCAGCCGAATTCTTTAATTCTTGATTTAAAGCCCAAAGGTTTTCTTTTAATTCCTGATTGGATTTTTCTAAGGCGCTAATTTTATTAAAATTGTCTTGGCTACTTACTCTTTCTGCTGTTTGTCCAAATAATGAGAAACACAGAAAAATCATAATTGTTGTTGTTAATATGTTTTTCATAAGCGTTGAATTTGATGGTTTATAAATAAGGTTTATGTGAATTAATTTATATAGAATTAATAACAAAGCAAATATAGTATAAAAAAATCACAAAAACTAATTTTGCTTTATTTATTTCAAAATTATTTTATATTTATCAATATTCTATTATAAAATAACAAAGAAATATTTAAGTAATTTAGCTCACCCGTATAAATTAATTACAATTTATTTCAGCATTTTTTAACAATGAACAAAAAAGAAACTATCCAAATAAAACTTAAGGAATTTGAAAACAATTTTAATGGTTATATTTATATTGATAAAACAAATCGTATTTTATATGCAACCGATGCTTCAGTATATCGTGAAATCCCCCTTGCTGTTACAAGACCAAAAGATAAAAGCGATATAAAAAAATTAATCGACTTTGCTGCAAAAAACAAAACATCTCTAACACCAAGAACAGCAGGAACATCACTCGCAGGACAGGTAGTAAGCGGTGGAATCATTGCTGATGTTTCAAAATACATGACTAATATCCTTGAGCTTAATACTGACGAAAATTGGGTTAGAGTTCAACCCGGAGTAATATTGGATGAGCTGAATTTGTTTCTAAAAAAACATAATTTGTTTTTTTGTCCCGAAACATCAACATCAAACCGATGTATGATAGGAGGGATGGTGGGAAATAATTCCTGTGGAGCACATTCTATTGTTCATGGAAGCACACGTGAGCATACAATTTCCACCAAAACTATCCTCAGCGATGGTACTGAAGCCGAATTCAAACCACTAACAAAAAAAGAATTTCTTGAAAAGTGTAATGGCAATTCTCTAGAAAATAAAATCTACAAAAACATAAACAAAATTCTTTCAAAAAAAGAAAACCAAATTGAAATAAGAAAAGAATTTCCCGATAAAAAAATCAAAAGAAGAAACACAGGATATGCAATTGATTTATTATTGGAAAGTGAAATATTTTCCGATTCTGAACAAAAATTTAACTTCTCGAAAATTATTGCCGGTTCCGAAGGTACACTTGCATTTATCACTGAAATCAAGCTTAATCTAATCCCTTTATCAACTAAAGAAAAAGGGCTTGTTTGTGTTCATTTAGATTCTTTAGAAGATGCTTTTCGTGGAAACTTAATTGCTCTCAAATTTAATCCTATTGCTGTTGAAATGATAGACGATGTGATTATTGAATGCACGAAAAATAATATAGAACAACAAAAAAATCGCTTCTTTATAAAAGAAAAACCAAAAGCATTACTGTTTGTTGAATTTGAAAAAGATAGCAAGGAAGAAATAAACAATATCTCAAAAGAAATGGAAGATGAGATGCGAAAAGCCGGCTATGGTTTTTATTTTCCTGTTTTGTTTGATGATGACATTCAAAAAGCATGGAATCTTAGAAAAGCCGGTTTAGGATTGCTTTCAAATATTCCCGGAGATGCAAAACCTGTGGCAATGATTGAAGACGTTGCAGTAAATCCTGAACATCTTCCTGATTATATGAAGGAATTAAAAATCATACTTGACAAATATGGAAAATCATGTGTTTATTATGCACATATAGATACAGGAGAATTACACTTGCGTCCTATTCTTAATCTGAAAAACAAAGAGGATGTTAAACTTTTCCATGACATTGCTTTTGATGTTGCTAAGCTTGTTAAAAAATTCAATGGTTCACTAAGCGGAGAACATGGCGATGGTCGTTTACGTGGTGAATTTATTCCTTTAATAATAGGGGAGAAGAACTACCAACTTTTGAAGGACATAAAAAAAACATGGGATCCCGACAATATTTTTAATCCCGAGAAAATTGTAAACACTTTACCCATGAACTCGAATTTGCGTTACAAAGCGGGTCAAATAACACCTGAAATTAAAACGTATTTCGATTTTTCGAAAGAAATGGGAATTGTCAGAGCAACAGAAAAATGTAATGGTTCGGGAGACTGTCGCAAAAATGAAATCTTTGACGGTACTATGTGCCCAAGTTACATGGCTACACGTGATGAGAAAAATTCTACACGTGCAAGAGCTAATATCTTACGTGAATTTCTAACTAATTCCGAGAAAGAAAATCCTTTTGCTCATAAAGAAATTTTTGAAGTTATGGACCTTTGTCTTTCTTGCAAAGCTTGTAAATCGGAATGTCCTTCTTCGGTTGATGTTGCAAAATTGAAAGCAGAATTTCTTCAACATTATTACGAAGAATTTGGAGTTCCTTTGCGAACTAAAGCCATTGCATATATTTCAAAAATTAACAGATTAGGCTCAATTGCTCCAGGAATTTTCAACTTCTTTATGAAAAACAAAATTGCCTCTGGATTGTTTAAAAATGTTCTTGGCTTTTCAAATAAGCGTAATTTCCCTTTGCTTGAAAAAACCACACTAAAAAAATGGGTAGGAAATTATGTAAACAAACTAAATTCTAATGAGAACAAAAATGGTAAAGTCTATCTTTTTGCTGATGAATTCACAAATTATAATGATTCTTTTATTGGAATTAAAGCCGTTCAATTGTTAAATAAATTAGGCTATAAAGTTGTTATTCCTGCTCATGTGGAAAGTGGAAGAGCAATGTTGTCAAAAGGATTGCTTAAGAAAGCTAAAAAGAATGCTATAAAAAACATCAAACTTCTTAAAGATATTATAACTGAAGAAACTCCATTAATTGGAATTGAGCCATCGGCGATTCTAAGTTTCCGAGATGAATATCCCGAACTTGTTGATGAGAGTTTGAAGAAAGATGCAGAAAAATTATCTGCTTCATCTTTTATGTTTGATGAATTTTTTATCAATCAAGTTGAAAAAGGAAAAATTAGCAAAGAATTATTTACAGATGCAAAGCAACATATAAAACTTCACGGACATTGTCAGCAAAAAGCAATAGCTTCAACAAATCCTACTTTGCAGATGTTGTCATTTCCGAAAAATTATACTGCCGAAGAAATTCCTTCGGGATGTTGCGGAATGGCAGGTTCTTTTGGTTATGAAAAAGAACACTATGAACTTTCGATGAAAATAGGGGAGCTGGTTTTGTTTCCTGAAATCAGAAAAACAGAAAATGAAACTATTATCGCTGCAACAGGCACAAGCTGTCGCTGCCAGATTGAAGACGGCACAGGAAGAAAAGCTTTGCACCCGGTGGAAGTTTTGTTTGGGGCGTTGTTGGAATAATAGCTATTAAAAAATTCAGTCTAAAAACTCTTATGTCTTTCTAAAGTATAAAGTTGCGGTTATGATTGTAGCCTTTTAATGAATTTAACTAAATCAGTAACTAAAATTTGATTTGTAATTGGATACTCTGAAGTACATTCTGGAATTATTATAAAATTATTCTTTGTTTGCAAATCATTTACAACTGATGTAAATCTTTTACTTCTTTTTGGATTTGAACTTAGTTTAATTTCAACACAATAAACAGGCTTATTTCCCTGACAAATTATCAAGTCACTTTCTGCTTGATCCTGAGTCCTGAAAAAATTGTATGTGTATTTATCGCCCAAACTTCCTATAATTTGTTCAATACAAAATCCTTCCCATGAATAACCCATTAATTGATTTCCAAGTAAGGCATTTGTGTTTTGAATACCATTTAGATAATGCATTAATCCGCTATCCCTAATATAAATTTTTGGTGATTTCACTAATCTTTTTTTAATATTGACATGGTATGGCTCCAGAATTCGTATTAAAAATATTGCTTCAAGATAGTCCAAAACTTCATTAACTTGTGCATTTGAAATTCCAAGTGAATTAGATAAATTACTTTTATTCAACAATCCACCGTGATTTGAAGATAGCATTCTTACAAATCTTGCTACAGTTTTCGAAGAAACTTTTAAACCCAATTGAGGTAAATCTCTCTCGGTTATAGTTTTTATAAACGAATTAAACCAAATTGATCGGATATCATTATCTTGTATAAGAAATGCTTCTGGAAAACCACCTCTAAACCACAAATCATTTATTTCATATTTATCTGATATTTCATTTATTGTAAATCCTGTTAATTCAGTGTATGACACTCTTCCGGCAAGTGATTCAGAACTTAATTTTAACACATGAGTATTGGCAGAACCTAATAAAATAAATCGTCCGGGAATTCTGTCCTGGTCAATAATTCCACGAAGAAGAGGAAATAATGACGGCATTCGCTGTACCTCATCTATTATTATACATTTATCTTTATTTAGTTTGAGAAACATTTCAGGCTCCGACAAACGATTTATATCACTGTCAAGCTCTAAATCAAGATATAGGCTCTCTTTTTTTATTGATTCAATAATCTTTTTTGAAAGAGTTGTTTTTCCTACTTGTCTTGCTCCAAGTATTACTACAGACGGAAAATATTCCAAGTGCTTTAATATTTCTTTTTCAAGATTTCTTGTAAAATGCATTGTTTCTTTTTTCCTGTAAATTTACAAATTAATTTTATAATTACAGGAATAATTTGATTTTTTATTTTTTAAACCTGTAATATAATTCAAATTTTGATGAAATTTCATCAGCTTGTTGCGGAATGGCAGGTTCATTTGGTTATGAAAAAACACACTATGAACTTTCTATAAAAATAGGGGAATTAGTTCTTTTTCCCGAAATCAGAAAAACAAAAGATGATACTATTATCGCTGCAACAGGCACAAGCTGTCGTTGTCAGATTGAAGACGGCACAGGAAGAAAAACTTTGCATTCTTTAGATGTTTTGCTTGTGCATAAAAAACATAAAATATTTGACTATTTTATTTATACAGACAACTTTATTTAAAAAAAATATGTCATTATAAAGAAAGCAATTGTGAATTTCTAATTAATTAAACCAAATGAAAAAAACATTATACTTTTTTTTAGCAATAATTGCTATTTCAAGTCAATTGTTCTCACAAAACTGTCAATTAGCTCCAACTCATTTTGAGCCTATTGGTCAAAAAGCAAAACCAA
>Ga0307991_1001045_pt1 | contig 19710 bp, 15 predicted proteins | sample EllFjometagen131_FD_203146 | JGI IMG/M metagenome (GOLD analysis project Ga0307991, IMG submission 203146) | Marine microbial communities from Ellis Fjord, Antarctic Ocean - #131 | ecosystem: Environmental > Aquatic > Marine > Unclassified | place: Southern Ocean | collected 2014-10-08 | reverse complement strand
GGAACCGAAGATTTTCTGAGGTCTTTATTAAGACCAGGGGCAGTGTATCCAGTAGTTGTTTTTTATCAATACACAAAAGCCTTGATTCATATGGGTGACCGGTGCGAATCAGCACAGAGTTGATCGTAACCAAAAAAAAGAAATAACGGGTGCAGACGGCTATAAAAGCAAAACCTTGTCGGATTATAAATTATTATATCAGGCAAAAAACTATTTTTTTTGAAGGGAGAGGTGTTTTTTCTACTTGACCCGTCCTTTAATGGGTGACCCTTAGCCACTCACTTAGCCACCGTTTGACCCTTAGCCATTCAATACCTTCCGGTCTGATACACGGATAGGTTGAATGTTATAGGGCGGAGGATTTGTGTAATCTCTCTGCAAGCCAAATTTTAATAATAGACTGCCGAGGGACGCCAAGACGTTTAGCTTCTTTATCTAAAGACTGAATCATCCATAGAGGAAAATCGACATTAACCCTTTTTTGCGACTGGTTCGGCCGTCTTGCTTTTGCAAGGTCTAAATGCTTTAAGATGCTTTTGCCTTCATCAAACTTTTTATCTAATTCTTTAGCTTTCATAAAGCTCAATCTCCTCATTTCTGGAACGCCGAACTGAGATAATGCTAATGTTATCATTTCGATATGTGACAATCCCAGTCCAGTGCTTTTCACCTATTTTGCCAATGACTAAAAATCTCGGTTCATCGATTGTTTTCGCTGAGATTTCTAATAAATCAATATCATTCCAAAGCTCTTGAGCCTCAATTAAATCAATCAAATAAAAGAGGTTGTAAAAAAACAAAAGCCATAACGTATTCTTTAGCTGTGTAGCGGGCACTATCTGAAATATTGATTTTAAAGCATCTACCCAGGTTCGACCGCCGCCGCCAGTTTTTTACAATTATTTATAAATATTAGCCGCCACCGAAATATGTAGCGATTTTTCTTTTACCGTTTCAAATCAGCCGGCTGAAAAACGCATAACGTTTTTTCAGCCGGCTAATTTGTTTGTTATCCCTCAGCCTCTTTTTCAAGCGCATCCAGTCTGTCAGGTTCTGAAACAGCAATATCCACAAGGGCTGTCGGGATGGAACTCTGCTCGCACATCGTTCTAATTTCTTTCTCCTGATCGCTGAATTCCATGATTTCGCGAATAGCCTCAATGTGTTCGAGCATCTCCTCCGTCGGAATATCCCCCAGCGCAGGCCCTTCAGCCTCTGCCTTTTTCAGTGCGGCCGCCTCTTCTTCCAGCCTTTGTTTTTCCTTTAACGCCGCCTCCATAGCCTGTTTGGCACCATCGATCGCGCCCTGGTCAACTTCCGCCATCTCGATTATTAATTCTTCAGAGACGTTATTCTCAAAAAGGTGCTTCACCTTTTCTTCGTTGGACTTGCCCGCAACCGCCTCGATCAGTGTTGCTACTCTTGCTCTCTCTGCGCGTTCATTTTCCATATCGGTGTTGACCTGTTTTAACTTCTCTTCTGTAATGTCCAACGAATTGGTGATCACTTCGGAAGCCACTTGTTCCTCAATGAGTAACCGGATACCTTCATCGTCGGGCAGGCCTTTTGCCTTGGCAATGAGCAGATCGAGTTTTGTCTTCTCGACAATCCGTATCACTTCCGGTCTGCGCTCGGCTCTTTTGAGTTCCGGCCAGGTCTTTCCGATGTCGCGAATGAGGTTATTCGTTACAAAATAAGGGTCAGCCATGTCTTCCAGTGTAAGTGCTGTGATCGCAGCGTTAAAATCCTTCATTAGGGGGCGTCCGACTTCGCGCATATCACTCACTGCCCATCTCAATTGAAGCATACTGCCCCCATGACGCGAAACATTGTAACCCGCATTATCAAGTTCACCTGCCATCCGTTTAATCGATGTTTCCAGGTTCTCCCCAGAGAAATCCTGAGAATCGAGTTCAAGAAAACGTTCCTCGATTAATAACCAGAGAGGCTTTTTTTCCGTTGCTTGGCTTGTTGTCATTTTCAAATCTCCTTTTAATAATTTTTACTGATAATTGATGGCCGAGCGAATCCCGCCGGGGTTTAAGATGCCAATATTTTACAACATTTTATATTAAGAAATATCAATTTTTAAATTATAATCCGACAAATAAATATTTTCAATTAACGAATTTTAAAAACCAGCCTTCCCTTAACAGACCCTTTGGAAAGAATCACCTCACCGGAATGGATGGCTTGAACCACATATCCGGCAACAGGGTCTTTTTCCCTGCAAATTTTGCCGTTAATGATTGCCATACGTTTATCCGCGTCAGCCGACCAGGAAATGGCCTGAAGCTGTATGGCGGCATCCTCGATACGATCAACCAAAGGTTCGCTCTTGCTGGCGATCGGTCTACCGGCAATTGTATGATCCGGTAATGACGAAATGGGTGCCACCCTGACGCTGGTATCCGGTTGAAGAGGGGCTGCCGGGTTTTCATTTTCTTTAACGGGCTGAATCTTTTCATCTTCCGCATCCGGTTGCACGTCTGGGGTGGCCATTATCGGTGAAAACGGGTCGGCACGGTTGATTACATCCGGGGATTTGACCGGGTCCACCGTTTTGAATGAATCTGGGGCATGGACAGAGACCGGCAGATCAGCCGGCATTTGCTGCGTATACGTTTTCACCAATTTTTGATCTTTTAAAAACGCTGCCGTTGACTCCGGAGCAGAATGTTTTCGGACAAAAAACATGACCCCGACACCGGTGAGAATACATAAAATCAGTACCATCAGACCTGGAATAATCATAGATTTTGTCTGTTTGCGGCGCTGATTTCCTGTATCTTCCGATAAAGGCGCTCCGGCATTTGCAACCGTTTCCTTCTCCAGCTTTTTTAAAGCCTTTAAAATGGCACTCACGTTCTGTACTCCAAAGACAGATAAATAGATAGATAGTGGTTAAACGAAAACCCACAGGCAATAATTTGTTGGGCTTCGCCCTTTGGCAACACCTATTCTGGTCTCTTTTGCGTTATTTCCATACCCGTGACTTCATCGGGAATTGTCATCTGCGCCCACAGGTGGGGAATCGCCAGCGATTGCTTCTCATTGTACAGCACAATTTTGGTTAACGGCCCCACATACCCGTCAATGGGAATACCGTGCCGGGCCTGAATGGCTTTGATTGCCATCCGGGTTGCCAGATCGTATGTCCCGCTGATTTGAATATGCTGATACCCGATATCTCTGAGGTGTAGCTTTAGCGTTATAATCGATTCTCCCGGGGCATCGACAGGGATGGTTCCCTGATAATTATAAAAATTTTTCCAGAAAACAAACCCTGAACCGCTCCAATTCTTAATCACCTGTGCATATGGAACGGAAATAACCGTTAATGTGTCCGTACCGGAAAAAATCATTGCATCCGGCGTCACTTTAACCACAGTCAAATAGACCGGACTGCCGCCCAAAGGACAATTAAATTTTAAAATCGCCGGGATATTCAGCCGCACAATTCGTTCCAGATCTCCGCCAATCGGGGTGGCAACCATCCCGCTGTGCTGTGCGGCCAGAGAAAAAAAAGCGAAATCATCAAAAATGTTATTGAACGCCGGGTATTTTTTTTTACCAATGCCCCATATTTTTAACAGGCTTTGCCATGATGCGATTTTTGAAAATGTTATGCGGTTATCAATCAGCAGTTGCTGAAAGTCCATGGACGGCACATCGTTTTCGACGTCATGTGCCGGTTCATCGACCCGGCGGTTGCCGACAGGTTTTTGTTCCGATTCGCCAGAAAAGCCGGGCGGGGCCTGCTCTGTTTCAGACGCAGACAATATTTTCCGGGTTTGAACGGGTATAACCGTTTTAGGAGAATTTATTTTCATTCCAATAACAGTGGGTGATGGTTCTGTTAACGATCCCTGAAAAATTATGTGCCGCATATCAAAATGAAAAAACAAACCAATCAGGAGAACGATACATAGGGTTGAAAGGACAACCCATTTTTTTGCGTTTCCTGTCAGGCGATTTTGATGGATGCCCCCACGAGCGGCCAGTTCCTGTATGGCTGACATTGCAATCAGGCCGGACACTTTCAGGCGGTGACGTCCAAAAGCGGTGAGCAGCGAGCGGTCACACGCCATATTGATCAGCCGGGGAATGCCTTTTGAAAATTTATAAATCCGCCGGATCGCGCTTTTGGAAAAAATCGCCGCTGACTTTTGGGACGCCACTTGAATACGGTGCGCAATATATTCTTTGGTTTCGGAATATGTCAAAGGTTTCAGCCGGCAGCTTAATGAGATACGCTGACCCAGCTGCCGCAGTTCGTAAGAGTCCAGCATCTCGCCCAGTTCCGGCTGGCCCACCAGGATAATCTGCAACAGCTTGTCTTTGGTGGTTTCAAGATTGGACAAAAGCCGGATCTGCTCCAGCACATCCCGGCTCAGGTTCTGGGCTTCATCAATTACAAGAATTACTTTTTTGCCTGCCGCTTTTTTTTCAATCAAAAAACCATTCAAGGCATCGATAAGGGCTTTGGTGGAATGAAGGTCTTTTGAGATGCCGAATTCATCATTAATGGCTTGTAAAAGATCAACCGCGTTCATCCGGGGATTGAAAATATAAGCAGATTCGGTATCCGCATTCAAACTTTCAAGAAACGTCCGGCACAGCATGGTCTTGCCCGTACCAATCTCGCCGATGATTTCAACAAACCCTTCCCCATCGGTCACCGCATAACGCAAATGGGCCAGGGCTTCTTCATGACTTTTACTTAAAAACAGATAATCCGGGTTGGGGACCAGTTTAAATGGACGTTCTTTAAATCCGAAAAAATAATTATACATCAATGACTGCCTTTAAATGCCGGCAGATAAATAGATAAAGTGGTCCCGACGCCCGGGACAGAGTCAACGGAAATCTCGCCTTTATGACGCTTTATGGTCGCATAGACAATGGTCAATCCAAGCCCGCGGCCTTTACTGGAAGATCGCTGCCGGGTAGAAAAATAAGGGTCGAATATTTTTTTCAATTTATCCTCCGGAATCCCAACGCCCGTGTCTGATACCATAATTTTAACATAATTTCCATGGACTAAGGCCAGCGTTCCACTAAAATAATTTTTCCGGCATATCCAATTCTCAATACTGACCGTCACGGTTCCACCGCCGGGCATGGCCTGTTCAGCATTGGAGATCAGATTTCCCATCACCTGATACATTTGGTCATATACATAGGGAACATGGTAAAGGCCGCCGGGAATGCAGGTTTCATAAAAGAAATGCGTATCCGATGAAACGCGGGCATTGATCACATTCTGAATAACATCGGCAATGGGATGCGGTTTTAAAAAAGATGGGGCACTTGCGGTGAGTTCAAGAAATCGATGAATCAGCTTTTTTGCCTCCATGCATGAATTCATAGCGCGTGTGAGCTGATTTATTTGGGGGCCGTTGGCAGTTTTTTGGGCAAGCTCAACATTTCCCATGATGCCAAATAAAAGATTGTTGAAATCATGGGAAACCCCGCCCGCAAGAGCGATAACGGCCTCAAGCTTCTGTGCCTGCTGCAGTTCATCGGCTAAAGCCTTTCGTTCATCTTCCGCACGCTTTAATGCACTGATGTCTTGTATGATTCCCTGGTAAGCCGTTATTTCCCCATTTGCATCTTTTACCGGCATCGCGGTTACCAGGCATTCAATAATGCTGCCGTCTTTTCTTTTCATCCGAACGGGATATCGATGAACCAATCCTTCTTTTGCCAACTTTTCAGTAAATTCTTTTCTCTGTTCAATATCTTCATAAAGGTCCAGAACCGAAACGGTGAGCAGGTCTTCTTTGCGGTCATATCCGAACATTTCCAGGGATGCATCATTAAACTCTCTGGTTTTTCCCTCCATTGAGGTGATAAAGACGCAGTCCCGGGAAGTTTTGAAGAAATTCCGGTACTTTTCCTCGCTTGTCCGAAGCGCTTTCTGGATCTTGTGTTGTTCGGTAATATCTGTGGCAAAACCAATCAGCCCCGCAACACGCCCGTTCTCATCCGCCAGAGGGACTTTGGATATCTGAGCCCGGCGTTCACCTTCGCGTGTATGATAAGATAACAGCACATTGCTTTTCGGCTTTCCGGAATTCATGACATCGACATCATCCGTCATCAGTTGCGCAATGGAATTGGGGGCATTATGGGCAACGGTTTTTCCTTCAAAATGAATTTTCGGATATCCAAAAATATCGGCAAGCGCCTGATTGACATAAACAATTTTACCATGAATGTCCCGACAGTATACCAGCTCCGGAATACAATCAAAAAACGCTTCCAGCAACTTTTGGCGGCTGAACAAATTTCTCACCGAATTTTCGATCAAATGGTTTGCCATTGCACTATTTTATGAAAATAAGGGTTTATCAATATTGCCACTCAATCAGGCAGTCCCGGACCATGGATAGTTTCAAATAAATACCATTGAAAATTTTACCAGAAAACAGGTTACAATAAAAGCCTAAACTTTCTTTCTAATTTACTGGTATAACTGTCTCATCGGAACGATACGCTTTTTGCAACCGATTATCCAAAATTGGCGTATCTTCTCAAAAAATTCAGGCGGCCCAGATATTGTTATATCTTTAGCATTCGGGAATGTAAAAAAAATAAATCCCGATAATGAGACACGGAACAATAAAAACCAGATAGCGGATACAACCGTCGGATACGGGTTTTTTATTTTTTTTCACCCGCTAAAATGGTATAGAGACTATTTAAAAATCAATCAAACAAAGAAAATACATAAAAACCCATGATTCAGATCACAGATGACCTTTCAATTGCCGAAGAAGAACTGAAATTTTCGGCCACGCGAAGCAGCGGGCCGGGCGGACAGCATGTCAACAAAGTCAACACCCGGATCACCCTGTGGTTTGACGTGGGAGAATCACCCAGCCTGACGGTGGCGCAAAAAAACCAACTCCTGTCGCGCTTAAAAACCCGTATCAGTAAAGATCAACGACTGCGGGTCATATCCCAGCGTCATCGCAGCCAGGTTGCCAACCGGATGGCGGCCATTGAACGGTTTACGGAATTACTAAAAGACGCGCTGACAGTCCTGACGCCACGAAAAAAAACAAAAGTATCAAAGAATGCCAATCAACGGCGAATCGATGGAAAAAAACATCACAGCATGATCAAAAAACACCGGGCAAAGATTATTCCTAAAGATCATTAACGGTAAATCCCTGACTTATAGTGGTTCGCAAATGAAGTGATACATTCTTTACCTTATATTAAATGAAATGGTATCAATCCATGTGCTATAAGCTATAATTATTGGTTGGGCGAAAACGGGAGAAAATATGTTTGACGGAAAAAAAATTATCATCACCGGCGGATCATCCGGTGTCGGCAAAAAACTCGCACACCTTCTCATAAAAAAAGGGGCTCACCTGGCACTGATTGCCAGGGACGAAAAAAAACTACTGGCTGTTAGAAAAGAACTTTCAACCCCTGCTTCGACCGGCCAGATGATTGAAATATTTCCGTGTGATGTCGCTGACAGCAACGCCGTTGAAAAAACATTTAAACGTATCATAGAAAAGAACGGAATCCCGGATATTTTGATCAATTCCGCCGGCATTCTCAGGGAAGGGTATTTTGAAAATCAAAGCCTTGAAACGTTCCGGGAAGTCATGGATATTAACTTTTTCGGTACACTCCACTGTACTCAGTCCGTGCTGCCCTATTTCAAAGACAATGGCGGCGGCAGAATCGTCAACATCTGTTCCGTGGCCGGTTTAATGGGTGTTTTCGGCTATTCCGCATATTGTGCGTCAAAGCACGCGGTGACAGGACTGACGGCTTCTCTACGGACGGAACTCAAGCACCAGAGCATCACATTTCATATTGTATATCCGCCGGAGTTTGATTCACCCATGGTGGATGAAATCAACACCTACCGCAGCGAAGAAAACAGGATGATCGCCAAAACCATTCCCAAGCTTTCGGCGGATAAAGTAGCCGATGAGATCATCAAAGGAATTGAAAAAAACCAATATGAAATTACCCCCGGAATCGCCACCCGCATTGCTGCCCGCGCTGATAAACTTTTTCCGTCGATCGGACGGGCGGTGGTGGATTTTAAAATCAGCCGGGTTTATAAAGGGCCTGGAAATAAAAATCATTAACTTAAGTGATTTTTAAAAAATGAACCGCAGAATGTCGAATCGGAAATATCGAATTTTGAAGTATTATTTGGATTCAGCAACGCCCACCAGATATCGCCATTTTTTTTAATACACTGATAAACGATATCTTTGGAAATAGGCTCCCCGGCAATAATTTGTGATAATCTTTTTAAAAATATTTTTTGGCTTTCTTTGGTAAAAATCTCAACCGGGGCCATGGCCAGCAATTCTTCTTCCGTGTAACCGGTCATACAAATAAACTCATCATTCACACGGGTGATCGCCGGTTTTTAGAAGATATTCAAACAATATAATACAGTTAATTTTCAGAGAGCTTAAATTTTTTTGTGCAATAATCCCAAATCCGATTATACATCCACTCCCCAAAAACCGTTCTTTCTAACCCAACAGAATCTGCTTGACGGAAAGAATATTCGGCAAGTCTTTTATTTCTGATAGCACCAGCTCATCCACGGGTGTATCTATGTTCACCAGGCAGACCGCCCGGTCATCCCGGCGGCCGAGCTGAAACCGCCCGATATTGACATTATGCTTGCCGAGAGTGGTGCCCACATTCCCGATCACCCCCGGATTGTCAACATTCTGGATCACGATCATGGAACCGTCCGGTATGGCATCTAAATAGACGTTTCCGATCCGGACCAGGCGCGGATATTGTTTCTCAAAAATGGTCCCCCAAATTTCGTCCGGTTTCTCGTCGGTGGCCTCGATCTTGAGTTTAATCAGGCTGGAAAACGCGCTGTCGGCATTCGTGACCACCTCTTTAATACCGATCCCCTTGGTTTTTGCCATTTCCCGTGCATTGACATAATTAATCGGCTTATCCGTAAACGCGCTCAGCAACCCTTTTAGCAGCGCATGGGTCACCGGCTTCATGGCAAGCGTTGCAATATCACCGCTGTAATCAATGGTGAGATCATGGGGTGCCCGGATCAACTGGCCCATCATGGAACCCATTTTTTCAGCCAGATCAAGATACGGCCTTAACCGTTCCATTTCTTCCATGGAAACAGACGGGAAATTCACCGCATTGGTAATCACGCCTTCCAACAGATACGCCGACATCTGATCAGCAATCATGCGTGCGACATTCACTTGGGCCTCACCCGTGCTGGCCCCTAAGTGCGGCGACAAAATAACCCGGGGATTTTTTAAAATTTTCATTGAAGCATCCGGGGGTTCTACGGGAAACACATCTAAGGCGGCGCCGGCCACATGACCGCTTTCAATGGCATTGTGCAGGTCATCTATATTCACTACTTCTCCCCGTGAACAGTTAATAATCCGAACACCCGGTTTCATTTTTGAAAGGGTTTCAGTGTTGATCATATTCTTCGTTTCTTTTAAACGGGGGACATGCAAAGAAATAAAATCCGATTCTGTCATCACGGTATCATATGAAACCAGATTGACGCCGAGTTTTGCGGCAGCTTCCTTGCTCACATAGGGATCGGATGCAATCACTTTCATTTTCAGCCCCCTGGCCCGGTCAGCGACAATACTGCCGATATGTCCCAGACCGAAGATGCCCAGTGTTTTTCCGGAAATCTCTACACCGCCCAATTGTTTTTTTTCCCATTTGGCTTCCCTTAACGATGCGGTGGCCTGGGGAATGTTTCTGGCAAGGGACAGCATCATGGCGATGGCATGCTCCGCCGTGGTGACCGTATTGCCGCCCGGGGCATTCATCACCACTACCCCTTTCCGGGTAGCGGCTTTTAAGTCAATATTGTCCACCCCGATACCGGCACGGCCGATCACTTTTAAACGAGGCGCATTGGCCAGAAGCGCTTCTGTCACCCGGGTCCCGCTTCGCACCGCCAGACCGTCAAATTCCCCGATTATTTTGGACAATGCAACAGGGTCATTGGTTTCCTTATTATTATCCACAACGACTTCGATTTTGCCGGTGGCTTCAAGTATTTCCTTTGCAACCGGTGACATGGTGTCTCTGATCATTACTTTAAACATAACAATTCCTTTTATAAAATTCAATGTTGGGCGTTCAATGTTCGGTGTTCGTCTTTTTGTTCCCTTCTACCTTCCACCTTCTACCTAATCCCCTAATTCTTACAGACTATTTTTATATCCTCAGATGTTCCGGATGCCAGTCTTTCAAATGCTCCCCCCAGCCCGTTCAAATCCGTTGTGCTGGTCACCAGTTTTTCCACATCAATTCGTTTTTGTTTTATGTAATCAATGGCTGTATCAAATTCTTCCGGAAGATACGCCATCACGGATTTTTGCGTAATTTCACGGGCAGCCGCCACAATCGTCAAAATGGCCTGGGGTTGGGCATTAATGCCTGCAAGAATAAGACGCCCGTTGGGTTTTAGCATCATCAACGCCAGGTTGATACCTGCATCTGCGGCTGATGTTTCAACAACCACATCAAACCCACCCCCTGTTTTTTTAAATACGTAAGAGGAAAAATTCGGATCGGAAGGATCAAAAACATCATCTGCATCCGCGTTTTTTTCGGCAAAACGTTTACGGAACGCACTGATTTCCGTTAAAGCAATATAAGCCGCGCCGCTGATCTTTGCCCAGGCCGCACACAGCAGGCCAATGGGCCCACCACCGCTGATCATGACCGTATCTCCCGGGTGGATACCGGCCGCACGGACCGCATGAAGCGCCACTGCCGCCGGTTCAATCATAGCGGCCTGAACATCATTGATATCGTCCGGCAGTTTTCTCACCATATCCGGCCGCAGCTTTAAAAGCTCTGAAAATGCGCCGGCACTGTTATTCCCCGGGATTGACCGCTTTAATGCCTTTAAACAGATATTGACATGACCGGCCCGGCAGGCGGCGCATAACCCGCAGGGATCCAGGGGCAATGCCGTGACCCGGTCACCTTTTGCCAGGTCACCCCGATTCCCCGGGTCCACCACAACTCCGGAAAATTCATGCCCCATGATCAGGTCATATACCCCGCCCATCCCCCTGCCCGCATGCCAGTAATGCAAATCCGACCCGCAAATTCCGCAGGCCAATACTTTTATGATGACGTTCTCACCGTCCGGTTCCGGCGCTTGGATGTCCACTAATTCCAGTTGTTTCGGACCCGTTAAGTTTACTGCTTTCATGTCACTTACTCCTAACTTGTGATTAGATTTTCTAAAATGGATCAATAAAAAGTCCAAGTTTAAGGCGCGCAAATTCTGAGGAGAGAGGCGTACTTTTCGTACGTCGATCCGACGAAGAATGCAGCGCAACGCAAAAATTGGGCTTTTTAGGAATTCATTTTCATTTTTTCTACCCGGCACAACAATGCCTTAATCGGCACCGACGCCGTGACCGGGCACAACACCTGATCATCGGTCAACATGTTGATATTGACCCGCTGCCAGCCATTATCCACACCATACCAGTATCCGTGCGGAGAATGCACCACCTGTGGATGAATATCTTCATAATACCGGATTTTGATTTCGACTTTGCCTCTGGGAGAAGCCAGAAAAACCCATTCGCCCTCTTCCATGTTTAATGATTTAGCGGTGTCCGGATGAATTTGAAGTTCCGGGTCCGGGGACTTTTTATGCAGGGATTCTATATTACGATGCGAGGAATGATAATATACCAGATTTCGGCCACCAGTGGTCAGTATCAGGGGAAAATCTTTCCCTAACTCCGGACTGGCAACCGGGCTTTCCGTTGGTTCCCTGAACACCGGCAGCGGGGATATCCCCATTAAATTGAGATAATCGGCATACAGCTCCACTTTACCGGAAGGAGTGCGGAAACTGCCTTTTGCTTCATAATTTTTGTACGTGATCGGCGTTGAATATCTTCCTTTTTCCTTAAATCCCTCAAAGGTCATGCCCACTGGCTCCAACCGGTAATCCAGGGTTTCTTTCACAGACTGCCAGAATCCGGTCAAACCCATTTTTTTGGCCAGATCAATTAAAATCTGTTTTTCATCCCGGCATTCAGGAATCGGATCAACGGCTTTCTGCTGGCAAAACACATGATTTTTCATGAGCAAATCTTCCACATCATCCCGCTCGGCCCAATGAGCCGGCGGCAAAATCACATCCGCCAGCGCGGTAGTGGGCGTGTGAAAATAGTCCACTGCAAGTAAAAAATCCAGTTTCTCCAGAACCTGCACCACACGCTTAGAATTCGGATACGCACACACACTGTTGTTGGCAAACAGTCCAAGGGCCTTCACCGGATAAGGCTTTTCGTCCAAAATTGCCGGCCAGACCACCTGGGGCGGGGATGGGATGGGGATAAACTCGATCAGCGGATACGTATCAAGTCCCAGTTTCTTTCTGGCCTGTTCTTTGGGCAGATTATTGTAGGCACTGTAATCCGGGCCGTAACAGCTGCGCTTTCCCGTGGGCGGCCGACAGTTCAGATTACCGCCTTCGACCTCCAGATTACCGGTGATGGCGCTTAAAATGGTCAAAGACCGGTTCAGGTCAAATGAGTCATTGGCCTGGCAGACGCCTCCCATTCCGGGACCGACACTTGCCGGTGTGCTGGTAGCAAACGTTTTGGCAGCCGCTTCGATCTGATCTGCCGGGATCCAGGTAATCTCAGCACATTTTTCACTGGTAAACTCAGCGACATGGGCTTTTAACCGGTTAAATCCGACGGTCCAGTTTTCAACAAAATCATTGTCATACAGGTTGTTCTCAATAATATAATTTATAAAACAAAGTGCTAAGGCAACATCGGTTCCCGGCCGGATCTGCAGCCAGTGATCGGCTTTTTTTGCCAGATTCGTCCCCCGGGGATCAATGACAATGAGTTTAGCGCCGTTCTTTAAGCCTTCTCTGATATCGTGCATATACAGACCCGGCCAGGAGGCCTCTGGATTGTGGGCCCAGAGCAGAATACAGGATGATGCGGCATAGTCCGGATCAACAAGCCCAAAACCGCATGTAGCGGCGCTACCCATCACAATGGGACCACCACTCATATTTGATGGCGCCATAAAATTCGGAGATCCGAACACCGACAGAAATCGATTGAGATAAGGGGCCATCCCGCGCGTGGTACCGGACCCGAAAACAACGGATTCCGCCCCAAATTTTTCACGGGAATCCAGCAGTTTTTCAGCAATCACGGCAAGCGCATTGTCCCATGATGTTTCTTCAAACCGGTGGATCCCTTTTCTGCCGACACGCAACAACGGCCGGGTAATCCGTTCCGGGTGATAAATAATTTCCATGGCCGCCCGTCCCTTTGGGCAAATATACCCGTGGCTGAAAGGATGGGTTTTGTCGCCTTTAATCCCTGTCAGCTTTCCGTCTTTGACTTCCAGCAGCACCCCGCACCGGGAATGACACTCAAAGCAGATGCTTGGAATTATTTTTATTTTATCGGTCATGTTATCTGTCCTTTCATTTAAAAAGATGGCTTTGTAAAAAGTCCCTTTTCCACCACAGAACGCACAGAGAAAAGACTTTATTTTAAATTATTTAACTCCGTGATCTCTGTGTTCTTCGTGGTTATTTTGCTTCCAACGAACCAAGCCAAAAACTGTTTGAATTGATTGACAAGTTCGTTATTGATATAGTGGTTAAGTTCACATGAAATGTTTTTTACGAAGCCGTCAAATTTGAGTTTGCAACAAATGCCGGGCGACCTCAATCATGCCCTGATTATACCGCCGAATCTGGTCATCATCCCGGTCATCCTCTATGATAAACGTTCTGAAATGCCGCGACCCTTCAATCATGGTCATGATGATTTCGGCAGTCTGTTCCGGATCTTTTATGGCAATCTCCCTGTGATCGATTAAATATGTAAACTCCCGCATCAGAAACTTTTTAAATATCCGGTACAGATCCCTGACTTTGCCATGGATTTTATTGTTTCTGAAACTCACCGCGAGAACCGCAAATGAACCGGCAACATTAATTTTCTCATAATACTCCCGGCTCCAGATGGCTTCCAGCAGTCTTGTCAATCGTTCTTCCGGAGCAAGATCCTGCGACTTATACTTCTTTAACAGGCTGCCGTACTCATCAATCACATAATCCACCAGGGCCAGGGTCAGGTTCTCCTTATTCCCGAAGTAATGCAGAATCAGACTGGGATGTATTTTCATGCGCTTTGCCACCTTTGCAATGGATGCGCCTTCAAAGCCTTCCGCCAGAATGATTTTATAAAAATGTTTGACGATTTTGGGCTTTTGTATGTCCGCGTTTAATCTTTTTTTCATTTTTTCACATTTTGGCTTGTTTGAATGTTGATGCCCATAAAAAAAACGTCTTGCATACCAAATGAATAATTGAATGAAAACCCACACTTCGAAACTGTCATTACGAGGCGTGAGGAACGAGCGACGAAGTAATCCCCTGCAATTAACCTCTAACTATGAGATTGCTTCGGTCGTGTCCGTCCCTGCGACGCCATCGGCGTGGCTCGCAATGACAAAATATTCATAATTGAGAGACTTTCCGTTCAACCACAAATTAAATGCACTGGTCCAAAGCATCCGCAACCTCATCCCGGATCAGGCCGGCACTTTTAGTCAAAAACCCTTCCAAAGCGATTTTATCTTTTTGTCGCCCAATCCTGCCAAGTGCCCATGCGCACATGGCACGAACCCGGTCATCCGCGTTTTCCTTAAACGCACGAATTAAATCGTCGGTATACATGGGATCACGGGTATTGCCCATGGCCCGTGCCACATTCATTCGCCACCGCCACAGGTCATCCGAAGACATGTAAAACATGTGGGGCCAAATTTTTGAGTCAAAATACGATTTATCCATATGCAGCAGTGCGGAAAGTTCAAAGGCATCTGATTTGGCAACGACCTTCTCATTGACCGGAAGATCGGCTGACAGCCAGGCACTGTTTCTGGGGCAAACATCCTGACACCGGTCGCACCCGTAGATATAGATTCCCATAGGTTCTCTGAGTTCTTTCGGCGTCAGATCCTGACCAAAATAGGTCAGATATGAAATACATTTTCTGGGATCAATGGTACCGTTCCCTTTCAGGGCCCGGGTCGGACAGGCGGCAATGCAGGCGTTTTTACACCAGTCCGGACATCCCATTTCAAAAGTGGGCTCTCCGGGATCAAATTTGTGATTGATCACCACGGCAATGGGCAATACCCAGGAACCCTGCCGAGCCACTTTATTGGAATAAAACAAGCAGTTTTTCCCGAAAGTGCCCATTCCCGCACGTGCGGCCGCCACCCGGTGAGGGAGATTAAACGGCACCTTGGAGTCAATACCGTTATCGCGCAAAAAACCTCTGAATCCCTTGATTCGCTGACTCAGCCCGTCTTTTGTCACCCGGTCATCGTCTAAATAACAGCGCCCGAAATGCCCCTCCATGTGCCTGGGATACGCTTGCCTGAAATATACTTCCATGAGGACAATGACTGTTTGGGCATCTTCCATGATTGCCTTTGGGTCGGTGCCTTTCATTAAATCGAGTCCCACAGCCTCGGCCCACCCGTATTCATCCTGCCGGTCCGCTAAAAATTCCCTGTGTGTTTCAAACGGCTCCGCCGTGGTAAATCCCACATCCTCAAACCCAAACTCTTTTGATTTTTGTATAATATCTTCTTTTAAAACCATCGATAATTCCTATTAATTTAATTAATTATAACTTTTTTAAACCAGAACAATTAACTGACCATTCAATTAATTATACTGCCAAAAAACCATCTGTCAATCAGGATTTTATCCAATATATAGGAACAATAAAGCTGCCCCCCCTGACATGCCAGAATTGGCCAAACAGGGAAACCGGGCAGAGAGGGCGTTCAATGGCCGGATAAAACAAAACCGATTGATCATTTTTTAAAAATATACGTTTGCCATTTGATAATAAAAAAGATATATTAATTGGTCAAATTACACAGGCACTAAACGAATGATTCGTAAGCGGTTTCAGGACTGAATAATCATTCCCCAAAAAGGCGGCCCCATACATGTATTATTGTATTTAAATCGTTAAATATTGCCCATATTTTAAGTTTTTACTTGACAAAAAGCCTTGATCTACATTTAATATATAGAAATAATTAAGAATTCTAAGATAATAGTGCAAAGATTTTCCATATGATTTAAACGAATAGGTCGATTATGGATAAAGAAAATAAAAACTATGAAGATGACCCGGACTATCTTGAAGATTTTGATGATACTTTTGAAATAGGCATTCCTATTGAAGAAACCATGAGCACTCTGCAAGGCAGTGAATCCCCGGACATTGAACCGGATCAAAAGACTGAGGACGCTGAAAAGCACATCGAAAAAAATATCCCTGACGAGGCGTTGTCCGGACCCTCCCCTTTTGATGAAATCAAAGACCAGCTTTCGGACCTCTCACAGGCGTTTGACAACAAATTAAAATATGATGAACATAAAAATAAAATCATTAACGACCTGCATCAGTCACTCCAGGAGTATCGGGAAGGGCTGGTCAAAAAATATCTACACCGCATTATTACGGATATGATCAAAGTTATTGATGATATGCGAAAATTTGCATCACATTACAGTGCTGAGCGATCCCTGGATGAATCCCCTGAAAAGTTGTTAGAATACATAGTGAATATCGCCTCTGACCTTGAAGATCTCGTTTCATGGGAAGGCGTTATACCCTTTACATGCAAAGAAAATATGGTGGACCCTTCCCGTCAGCGCATACTTAACAAAATTGAGACGGATGATCCGGCAAAAGACAAAACAGTTGCGGAGCGACTGCGGCCCGGTTACGAGTGGGACGGCAAAGTAATCCGTCCTGAAATGGTGTCAGCGTATATATATCAGACGGAGTCAACTGCGGAGGATAATAATAACTAATGACGGAACAAACAAAGCGAATTTTCGGGATTGACCTTGGCACAACGTATTCATCCATCGCCTATGTCGATGAATACGGCAAAGCAGTCATCATCCCAAATGCAGAGAATGAACGCGTAACGCCTTCAGTTGTTTTTTTTGACGATGACAGCATTGTGATCGGTGATGTGGCCAAAGAGAGCTCCAAGCTCTATCCCAATGAAGTGGTCAGTTTTGTAAAACGCTCCATGGGGGAACCCAATTTTATTTTTCTGAACAATTCGGAAGAATACCGGGCTGAAGAAATATCCGCGTATGTGTTAAAAAAACTCGCCCAGGATGCAGAGCAGTATCTTGGCGAACCAGTTACCGATGTGGTGATCACCTGCCCCGCATATTTTGGCATCAATGAACGGGAAGCGACCCGTAAAGCCGGAGAAATCGCCGGATTTAACGTCAGGCATATTATCAATGAACCCACTTCAGCAGCCATTGCCTATGGGTCGCTGGATTCCAGTGAAGAACGGGTTGTACTGGTTTACGACCTTGGCGGCGGCACATTCGATATCACAATGATTGACATTCGCAAGAATTCTGTGGAAGTCATCTGTACCGGCGGCGACCACAACCTGGGCGGCAAGGACTGGGATGACCGGCTTGTTGCACACATGGTCGATCTGTTCCAGAATGAAACCGGGACGGATGAAGACATTCTTGATGATCCGGACACGTGGCAGGATCTCCAGCTTTCAGCAGAAAAAGCGAAAAAAATTTTAAGCCAGCGCCCCAAATCCCCGATTTCTGTAACGCACGGGGGGGAACGCGTCAAGATGATTATCGAACGTGAAAAATTTGAAGAGATTACCGAAGATCTGCTTGAAAGGACCATTGAATTTACGAAAGAAATGCTCGAAGAGGCCAAAAACAAAGGGTATCAAAATTTTGACGAATTCATACTGGTCGGCGGAGCCACCCGAATGCCCCAGATAATAAACCGAATTGAAGAAAATTTTTCCATCACCCCAAAAATATTTGATCCGGATGAGGCGGTGGCAAAAGGGGCTGCGATATACGGCTGGAAACTGAGCCTTAATGACGACCTGATTGAACGACTGTCCCAGAAAGCGAACAAGCCCATTGAACAGATTGATGATATTCCGGTAATGATCGAAAGCAATGAACTTTCCGCCCAAGATTTTAAAGAAGCGGCCCAGGAAGTTGCTGATAAAACAGGCTATACGCTACCAAGCATTGAACGGTCGATGCTCAAAGTCAAAAACGTGACCAGTAAAAGCTTTGGCGTTGTCGCTCACACGCCGGAGAATGATGAGATTGTATTCAATATTGTCTTAAGAAACACCACGGTTCCCATTACCCTGAAAAAAAATTTCTACACTGCGGTGATGAACCAGAAAACCGTTTTAATCCGTATCATGGAAAGTGAGACAAGCCGCGTGGAAGTACCGGTGGACCATGCTGTTGAAATAAAGACCGCCGTATTAAATCTCCCGCCAAACCTGCCGGCCGACCTGCCGATTGAAATCGCATTTACTTTAAATGAAGAAGGCCGACTCCATATAACAGCAATGGAAACATCGGCGTCACAGCAGATTGAAGTGATGGTGGATACCGCATCCGTAATCCAGGGGGAAGATCTGGAAAAAGCCATTGCCAGGTCCCAGAATCTTATTGTCCATTGATTATTTTACAATATTTTTCCAAGATCACTCAAACAGCCTTTTTTCAACTGAAAAATTATGTTTTCTATTTTTCACTTTCATATTATCTTGAAAAATTGTCCCTCATTGAATAAATATTCATTTCTTGGATCTCGTTCAATACTAAACCATATTACCGTTAAAAACATAAATAGTCACTGAGCAAAACCTATGCAACGCGAAAATTATTATATTATCCTTGAACTCTCCGTTGATCCGCCTGAGAAAAATTTTGAGATAATCGAACAAACCATCCAGAAAAAAAAAGCGGAGTGGAGCCGTCTTCGCAACCACCCGACAAAAGGTCTCCAGATACAAAAATTCATCAATATGATTCCGGATATCCAGCATGTCATGCTTGATGAAATCTTAAGAGACAAAGAAGCACAGGCCGCTGCCGAATTAATTGAGGCCGGAAAAGAAAACAAAATTTTAGAAGTTGATGGACACATCGACATTCTCATGGGCAAAGGCTATATTTCCAAAGAGGATGTTGTTCGGCTTTCCGAAATTCACGGTCTTTCACAAAACGAGATTAATACCCGGATTTCTGTTAAAAAAAATGCCGAGTACGTTCGAATTGATCAACAAATCAGCCTTCGGATAGAAAAAGGATATATCACCGAAGAGGAAGTTGGCAAAATTGCCAAAAAAAATGCAGTAGACCCTGATGCCGTCCGAAAACGTATCCGCTGCCCCATCATAAAAAACGAAAATGAGGCAAAGGCCCTCACCATCCGGCCCCTTGACAAATCCATTGAAAAAGCAATCAACGACAACCTGAAAACTGTCGGGAAAAAATCTCTTTATGATTTACTCGGGCTACCTGAGACCTCGGACCTCAATGAACTCCAGGAAAAAGCCGGGGAAAAAAAGAAAGCCCTGACTGAAGTTGGCAGAAAAGATGCGGTTGTGACAGCGAGCCTCACTCTGACCGGACACTGCCTGACAATATTTAAAAGCAATGAAACCCGAATCGCATACGACGTCAGCTTAGCAAAGGCCAAACTTTCATCCATTGATTCGGATATTCATATTGCCGCGATTAATAATAAAATTCGGTATGAATATTTTGAC
>Ga0307991_1001044_pt1 | contig 19732 bp, 18 predicted proteins | sample EllFjometagen131_FD_203146 | JGI IMG/M metagenome (GOLD analysis project Ga0307991, IMG submission 203146) | Marine microbial communities from Ellis Fjord, Antarctic Ocean - #131 | ecosystem: Environmental > Aquatic > Marine > Unclassified | place: Southern Ocean | collected 2014-10-08 | reverse complement strand
GGAAGTTACAGAAGAACCTATACCAATACAAAAGGAAGTTACAGAAGAACCTATACCAATACAAAAGGAAGTTACAGAAGAACCTATACCAATACAAAAGGAAGTTACAGAAGAACCTATACCAATACAAAAGGAAGTTACAGAAGAACCTATACCAATAGTTTTTAACTGGTTATCCTATAATGAAGCACTATTAAAAGCAGAAAAGGAGAATAAATCCATATTGGTATTTTTTTACTCAGATGGATGTGGCTGGTGTGATAAGATGGAAAGAGAAGTTTATACAAATAAAGAAGTAAAACAATTACTGGCAGACAAATTTGTATCTGTAAAAATAAATGCTAGCTCAAACAATAAAATAGTGCAAAATGGTGAAGAAATTACCGAGAAAAAATTAGCTACATTATTTCAAGTTACCGGTTACCCAACAACCTGGTTTTTAGAAAACAAGGATAAGGGTATAGCTCCTTTACCGGGATATATTCCTGCTGAACAATTTGTCACAGTACTAAAATATATTGGAGAAGAGTGGTACAAAAAAATAACTTTTCAAGAATATATAGAGAATAATAAAAGTTAAAAGTATTTAAAAAAACAGATAGTAATATAAATATTTATTTTTATAGGTCAAGGAAGTATAATTAAATTATAGCTTGTCTTGACCTTTATTATTTGTAAAAAACTATAATAAAATGAAGTGATTGAATGGATATGATAAAATTCCTTAGTATAGAAGAGAAAATAATTCGCATCTTAAAAGAAATTAAAGAAATTAGTCATGGAGAAAAAATTGTAGTTGCTTTTTCGGGTGGTTTAGATAGCACAGTTGTTTCCAAGCTTGTAATTAGTGCTTTAGGGAACGAGAAGGTTGAGGCAATTTCGGTTAATTTTGGAGATTATAGTTATCTTAGAGGATTAAAAAATATCCAAATCATAAGCAATGATTTAGGATTGAATGTAAAGATGATACCTGGAAAAAAAATACAAGAAAAAGTTTTAAGGAAGGGCCCGGCTTGTAACCAATGTACGAGAGTTGCTAAATTAGGACTGGTAAAAAAAGAAGCTGGGGATAGGTTGGTTTTAACCGGATCAAATCAGAGTGATACATGGGGGAAAATGGGTGTAAAATTATGTGATGGTTTTTATGCTCCACTTATGAATATGTCCAAAGAAGAAATCAAGGGGATTGCCAGACATTTCAGTTTAAATGTTTTAAAAATTGGTGAAAATGAATTCAGAGAAGGGTGTAAATTAAAGCACTTGTTAAAACCTCTCGCAAATCCCGATTACCATGGTCAGGCCGCGGCTGAAGCAAATGAAATTTTATTAGAAATACTAAAGAAAGAAAAAATTAATCAGGTTTTAGCAAATGTTAAAATAATCGGTCCACTGAGTAAAAACATTGGATTAGTAAATATATCACCTATGCCGGGGGTTAAATTAAAAAATAGAATAGTTAAAGAACTAAAAAAAATAAAAACTTTGGAAAAATTTGAAATTTTAGAAAAACCTGTAAAATTAATTATAAAAGCAAATAAAGGACAATTTGATAATCAGCATTCACGTTATTGGTTAGAAAAGGGCAGACTTCAACCCGATTTCGCAGTTCCTATTACGGTTGAATGGCTATTAACTACCAATAAAAATCTGGCTACTTTTCAAGTGGTTGATTACCAAATTATAGGATAGCACAATAAAATTGTTTAGCGTAGAGAGTGAAGTCAGAATAAGCCCGTATCTCGTGAATCATATCTCGGAAATATGCTTTGCTGATTAACTAATATACTAACGACTAATATAATTAGTCAATTAATTTAAATTAATTCAAGGAGGAATTAAGAAAAATGTCTAATCAGAACTTATCTGAATTTAATATTGAAGAAGCTATTAAAAATGTAATGAACTTAATGGGAATTGCCGCACGTACTGCACCAAAATCTGCAGGAAAAGATTTTGTAGTTATCAAAAATATATGGAGTTGATGTAAAAAAATTAGCGAAAGAGATGGTCAGTTATGGCGAAGAGATGGGTAAAAATAATTTTGATCGTGATGTTAATAATGTTAAAAATTCTCTGGCTGTATTGTTAATAGGCCTAAAAGAAGCTCAGTCTCTCGGCTTGAATTGTGGTGCCTGTGGATACAACCAGTGTACTGACCGAATTTCCCATATGGGTAGTGAATTTGACGGACCTCAATGTGCTTTTCGATTGCTGGATATGGGAATAGCTATTGGTTCAGCGGTTAAAACTGCCGGAATGATGAATGTAGATAACCGTATCATGTACCGTGCAGGAGTAGTTGCCAGGAAAATGGGTTTAATAGATGCAGATTTTGTAATGGGTATCCCTTTATCGGTAACCGGTAAAAATATTTATTATGACAGATAAATCAAATCATAATTTTACAATAATATGATTTCACTAAATTACTGTGAAAAAATTGCTCAGTTTTTTTATTGGGATATGAGAAAAAAAGTTACCTTTTAGAAAACATATGTAATAAAATTAAAAAATAAATAATATATTTTAAGAAAAAAGAATTTTAAAATCATTTGTTTAATGCGTTTTCAGCTAAAATATTAATAAAAATAAATAATATGGACTTTAGTTTTATAATTGGCACAGTAATTGCTACTATAATAAGTTAGATAGAAAAAAAGAAAGGAGGTGAATATAAATGAATAGAAAATTAACAATTTTGACTTTATTAGTAGTAACTGCCATGTTTTTAGGAGTTTTTCAATTCTCTTTTGCGCAAGGAAATATGAATTTAGCAAATAAAAAAGGCACAAAACAAGGTGAATCTTTCCGTTATAGCACAAAGGAAATGAAACAATTGGAAAATAATCCAAATATGAAAATAAAAGGATTATGGGAATCTTTAAATCTGTCGCAAGAGCAAAAAACTGAATTAAGCAAGATAAATTTAAATTTTCAAAAAGAAACGTTGAAGTTTAAAAATGAAATTCAGCTTAGTCAATTAGAAGTAAAAGAATTGTTTTTAGAAGAAGAACTTGACTTAAATAGAATAAGATTAGAATTGAAAAAAATTGCAGATTTAGAAGTAGAAACAAAGATAAAGGGTTTTGAAGTTTATTTAACAGCCAAAGAAATCTTAACGCCCGAACAGCAAGAAAAATTACCAAAAAATATGTATTTAGCAATACTTAACTTTGGAAGATTTAATATGGCTCCTCGAATGAATATATGCTTCGAATAAAATAATAAAATATATTTCAAAAAAGAAGAGGAAGAGAATAAGTCAACTTCCTCTTCTTTTAACAGCATTTTTGGAGGTGAAAATAAAAATGATAAAAATGAATTTAGTAAAATTAAATAAAAAAAATATATTAACTTTAGTTTTAATTTTGTTACTTACTTTAACATGGACACAGATTTTAAGTGCAGAGGCTCAAACAGAGAATGAAACTATTTCGCTTGAAAATTTCAGCATGAGTATTGCAGATATTGCGGAGAAAGTTGGACCCGCAGTTGTTAATATTGACACTGTAAGAATGGTTTCACAAAGCTCTCCTTTTGGAGATGATCCAATCTTTCGCCGTTTTTTCGGAGAGCAATTTGATGAATATTCAAAAACAATTCCCCAAAAAGGAACGGGTTCAGGATTTATAATCAATAAAGAAGGTTATATTCTTACCAATGAACATGTCGTGCATAAAGCTAATGAAATAAAAGTGACTCTTGCAGATGGAAGGGAATTTACAGGAAAAGTCATCGGTTCTGATCAGACTTCCGATTTGGCTATTGTAAAAATAGAATCAGGAGATAATTTACCGATGGTAGAGTTAGGTGACTCTGAAAGTTTAAGAGTAGGGGAAATTGTGATTGCTATCGGAAATCCTTATGGCCTTCAACGGACCGTAACAATGGGAGTAGTTAGCGCAAAAAATCGTTCCATTCCTGGGGGTATAGCAGGAAATGTTTACAAAGATTTTATTCAAACTGATACTGCTATCAATCCCGGAAATAGTGGTGGCCCTTTATTGAATACAAAAGGGGAAGTTATCGGCGTAAATACGGCGATTATTCCTTTTGCCCAGGGAATTGGATTTGCAATTCCTATTAATACTGCCAAGAGAAACATCGATGATCTTATCAATTTGGGAAGAGTAAGAAGATCATGGTTGGGGGTGTATATTCAAGAAGTTACACCGGAAATCGCCGAACAATTTAATCTTTCTGAAGCAAAAGGCATTTTAGTGGGACAGATAATCGAAGAGAGTCCTGCGGAAAAATCAGGAATAAAAAGAGGAGATATCATTACTGGTGTTAATGGCGAGGAGGTAAATTTGCCACAGCAACTTCAAGACAAAATAAGAGACATTGAAATTGGTAAAAATGCTGATATTGAAATTATTAGAGATGGAAAAAGAATATCTTTAACTGTAAAGATTAATGAAATGCCCACAGAGAATGAAGGAGTATCTGCAAAAGAGAAAGTATTTTCCGCGCAAACCGGAATAATGGTAGAAAAAGTGACCAAAGAGATTGCCCAAGAGATTGGATTAGCTCGCGTAGAAGGTTTGGTCATTACCGAAGTCATTCCAGGAAGCTCTGCAGAAGATATGGGACTACAAAGAGGAGATGTGATATTGGAGGCTAATCGCATAGAAACATCATCTATGCAAAAATGGGAAGAAATAATTAACACCTTAAAACCGGGAGATACTCTATTATTGCTGGTATATCGCAACCATCACACTTATTATGTTCCCATTAAAGTAGAGAAGATTGATTGAAAACCAGCGTAGAGCGGTGAAAATATTAGTTATCTAGTTACACGGTTAGCTAGCCCAGTTAAAATTAAAGGTTACAGGTTGCAAGTTATAAATAAGTTACAGAGGAAGTAGGGGCGTATTGCAATACGCCCCTATGGGGCTCTGCGAACTGTTTTGTCATTATGACCGCAGGGAACGTGACAATCTCAAACATACAGGCATGATGAATTGTGTTTATTAAATTCAACAAGGTACGCCGTGTAGCACCATTAATAAATAAACTAAATTAAATCTGTCAATTGCTTGATGGTAAATTGGATAATTAACACTAATTAATTAAATGAAAAACATGGAAAGATACTATATGCTACTTTGGTTTTATATATTTAAAGAATGAGACGGTTTATAAAATTGAAAAAAGATAAAAATCATAAATTATCTACCCCTTCTCGAGAGAGGAATATTGTTTTTGCTTTAATTATTATCTTACTTCTTGCTCTGCTACTGGGTTCTTTAACTTACAATGAAGTACAAAGGGAAAGAAATTATTTATGGGAATTAGCGCGTTCGGAAGGATTAAATATTGCCTTTTCTATTCAGACCCTTGGTCCCCGGTTTATCCTGAATAAAAATGCCCTAAAAGAAATCTTACTGCTTTTGAAAAAAGAAGGAGTAAGCTATATTGATATTTGTAATGATAAAGGGGTAGTTTTAATTAGCACTGAAGAGGAAAGGTGGAAAAATACAATAAGAATTCCTATCCCGGGTAAAATAAATTTTATAAACACTAAAGATGAAAAAAATATTAGAATACTTCAGGTAATAAAACCATTCAATCTCGATATTAATAAACAGTTAGACATTTGGAAAGTATTGCCTATTAGAAATAGTTATTTAATAGTGGGAGTAAACTTAGAAGGATATTATAATAGATTAAGCCAGACTAGAAGAAGAATTATATTAAATTACAGTGTTATCATGGCTTTGGTGTTATTGGGAATTTACGTTATTATTAAATTACAAGAGACCTATATCGTAAAAAAGACCTTGAATGAAATAAAAGATTATACTTCAAAATTACTGGAAACTATGGATAATGCAGTAATTTCGGTAGATAATAAGGGGATCATTAAAACTTTTAACCGCAAAAGTGAAGAAATATTTAGTAAAAAGAAAGAAGAAGTATTAAACAAGGATTGTCAGGAAGTTTTAAATTTAAAGATTAAGGGAAAATGTCTCCTTAAGGAATGCCTTTTAGGTAGAAAAAATATTGCTCAAGAGATAATTTTAGAAGAAAAGGGATTAAAGAAAAAAATATTAGATCTGAACACTTCATTTTTAACGGATAAATCCGGGGAAATAACCGGTTTGGTGGCAGTGATAAGAAATGTGACTGAAATTAAGGATTTAAATGAGGAAATAGCCCGCCATAGAAGATTAGCTTCATTAGGAAAATTATCCGCGGGCATTGCCCATGAAATCAGGAATCCTTTAAGCTCGATTAGAGGACTTGCTCAATTTGTCCATAATTCATTTTCTAAAACTGATGAAAGAAAAGAAGATCTCAATACTATCATTCAAGAGGTAGACAGATTAAATCATCTGATTATTCAAGTATTAGATTTCGCTAAATTAAGAAAATTAGATCTAACTCGATTTTACATAAATGAATTAATTGTTAAAATTGTGGAACTCCTGAAATTAGAATCGGAAAATAAAAAGATTCACTTTGATTTGATGCTTTCAAAAAATATTTCTTTTATTCAAGCCGATGAAAATCAAATTAGACAAATTTTGATAAATATAATTATTAATTCCATTCAAGCTATCCCTGTTAGTGGTAAAATAAATATTATAACAAAGATGAATAAATTAAATGGAGAACCGGCAATAGAATTAATAATTGAGGATAATGGAATAGGTATTCCAGAGAGGGATTTACCCCAGATTTTTGATCCGTTTTTTACAAAAAAAGATCAAGGTAGCGGTCTGGGACTTTCAATTGTATATAAACTTGTAGAAAGTCATCATGGGGAGATAAAAGTTGAGTCCAGTGAAGGGAAAGGAACAAAATTTATTATATTTCTACCTCAAAAAGGAGTGAAGTAAATTTGCGAAAAATATTATTGACGGATGATGACCAAAATGTACGAAAAATGTTGACTCGAGTCCTTTCCGCAGAGGGATATTTTATCAAAGAAGCAACAGATGGTTTGGATGCCCTTAAAAAATTGGAAAAAGAGAATTACAGCCTACTCTTGCTTGATCTTAAAATGCCGGGATTAAGCGGATTGGAAACTTTAAAAAAAATCCGGGAACTTGATTATAACTTGCCTATTATTATGATGTCAGCTTACGGGACAGTAACAGAAGCAGTAGAGATAATGAAATTAGGTGCTTTGGATTACCTGGTAAAACCTTTTGATATTGAAGAGTTGAAAATAACCATCAATCGGGCCATTAAACAATATGAGCTGGAAGTAGAAAATATTTATTATCGGGAAGAAGAAGAGAAAAGATTTAATTTTGATGAAATTATCGGCAAAAGTAGTGCGATTGAAAAGGTTATTGAAATGATTAAAAACGTTGCGCCCACAAAAGCGACCGTACTCATCAGTGGGGAAAGCGGAACAGGAAAAGAATTGATTGCTCGTGCTATTTACAAAAATAGCAATCGTAATGACAGGCCGTTTGTTGTTGTAAATTGTGCAGCTTTTTCTTTAAATCTTTTGGAAAGTGAGCTTTTTGGCCATGAGAAGGGTGCTTTTACCGGAGCGGTAACCCGTAGAATCGGGCGCTTTGAAATGGCTAATAGCGGGACTATTTTTTTAGATGAAATTGGAGAAATAGATCTTTCCACTCAAACGAAACTACTTAGAGTATTACAGGAAAAAGAATTCGAGAGAGTCGGTAGTTCAAGAAGTATAAAAGTAGATGTGAGAATATTATCCGCAACAAATAAAGATTTAAAAAAAGAAATAAAAAAAGGCACATTTAGAGAAGATTTATTTTATCGTCTTAATGTGTTTAATATAGAAGCACCTTCTTTAAGGGATAGAATAGAAGATATTCATCTTTTGGCAGAGCATTTTATCAATAAATATAACAAAATATTAAATAAGAAAATAGAAAACATTTCTCCGAAAGCAATGGAATACCTTTTGGATTATAATTATCCGGGAAATATAAGAGAATTGGAAAATATTATTGAACGTAGCATGATTATGACCAAAGACCATGTAATGAATGAAGATTATTTTGCTTTTGTAGACAAAGAAAAAATGATTGAAAAAAAAGGGACTTTGAAGGAAATGGAAAAAGAGGTGATAATAAAATATTTAATCCAAAATAACAGTAATAGAACTAAAACAGCTATGGATTTAGGTATCAGCCGTCGTAATTTGCAGAATAAAATTAAGATATACAAGATAAATTTATAAAATATATTCCGGATCTAGTATTATCAAAAAAATGAAAAAGAAAATATTTATATTTTTTACCTTTTTTGATTAATAAAATAACATTTATTTCTTTTTCTATTCTTGACATTTCTATTACCATCACTTACACTAATGGAGAAAATCGTTGGATTTAAAAAGGCTTGTATCTTTACAAGAACAAGACCATGATTAGAGAAAAACAGAATTATTTCGTCTGGTATCTTGACGGAACTAGAACGGAGGTAAAAAAATGAATCATTCTTCTACTACACCTACACCTACATTATTTAAATTAACTACTCGCCAAATGGCTATTTCCGGAATGTTAGGAGCCATTGCAATTCTTTTAGGGATAACCCGTTTAGGTTTTATTCCTGTTCCCACACCCGCAGGTAATGCGACCATTATGCACATTCCCGCAATTTTAGGGGGGATAATAGAAGGTCCGGTGGTTGGAGCTTTGACAGGACTTATTTTTGGCATATATAGCTTTGCAAATGCAACTAATCCAATGTTTGCAGATCCTCTTATTGCAATTCTACCAAGAATATTTATCGGAGTCGTTTCTTATTATACCTATAAATACTTTAAACAAAGTAGCGTTTTGGCAGCAGCAATGGGAACACTAACTAATACGATTGGCGTATTGGGACTTGCGACGATAAGAGGATATCTTCCCGCAAAAGTTAGTCTTTCAGTAGGATTTATTCACGGTATTCCCGAAATAATAGTTGCAGCATTATTAGTTGCAGTTTTGGTGAAAGCTTTAAAAAAACTCGGATATTAAGTTTTAAAAATCAAACATATAAGGCAGAGAAATCGATATTTTTTCCACCTTATATGTTTGATTTTTATGCGAATAAAAGAGTGATATTAAATGTTAAATCCCATTGAAAATTTAGAAAAATAACCAGGGAGGGAAGACAAAATGATTTTAGTTGTTGATGTAGGAAATACTCATACTGTATTAGGAATTTATAATGGAAAAAAATTAAAAAAATATTGGAGAATTTCAACAGACTTAAACAAAACAGAAGATGAATACGGAATGTTATTAAAAAGCTTACTTGATAATTCAAAATTGAGTTTTTCAGATATACATTCAGTAGTCTTATCATGTGTCATTCCTCCGGTAACCTGGATTCTCAAAAAGATGTCAAAAGATTATTTTAAAGTTATTGCAATTGTTGTTGGACCGGGAATCAAGACCGGAATTTGTATTAAACTTGATAATCCTAAAGAAGTTGGCGCAGATAGAATTGTCAATGCGATTGCAGCTTACGATCTATATGGAGGTCCGGTGATCATTGTTGATTTTGGCACAGCTACCACTTTTTGTGCAGTAGATAAAGAGGGAAATTATTTGGGTGGAGCTATTGCTCCGGGAATAGATATTTCCGAAAAAGCATTATCTGAAAAAACTGCCAAGTTGCCTAAAATTGAATTAATCGATCCTAAAAAAGCTATAGGAAGCAATACGATATCTGCAATGCAGTCAGGAATATTCTATGGATACTTAGGTTTAACAGGAGAGTTGATTAGAAGAATTAAAAAAGAACTTGGAGAAGATTCTTTGGTAGTTGCAACCGGAGGGGAAGCTGAGTTAATAGGAAATACAAGTAGTGAAATTGACAAGATTAATCCTTTTTTAACCTTGGAAGGTTTACGCTTAGTATATGAGATGAATAAGATTTAATTTGCCAATTTACCAATTCCCCGATTTGCCAATTGAACAATTAAGACGGTATCGAGTATATATTATTAAATATTGAGTTAATAAGATACAGGGGTAGGGGTACAATGAATTGTGCCTTTCTTTTGTAATTTTATATACAGGCGAGACGCTTGTTGATCTTGTATTTAATTTTAAATTTTAAATTATAGCTTTAAGTTTTGCGCTTTTCGTTATATTTGTTTTTCTATACACTCTACGCTAAACACTATTTTAAAATTTCCATGTTGATATCCAATGACTTTACCGAATGAGTGAGAGAACCAACAGAAATTAAATTAATTCCGGTTTGAGCGACTGCTTTTATAGTTTTTAAAGTTATTCCTCCTGAAGCTTCAAGTAAGACTTTTCCTTTGGACATTTCTACGGCTTTTCTCATGGAAGTCAAATCCATGTTATCCAGCATAATAATATCAACACTTTCTTCCAAAACTTCTTTCAATTGAGATAAATTCTCCACTTCTATTTCGATTTTAACCGTATGAGATGCATTTTTTTTGGCTAATTGAATAGCAGGCTTTACTCCGCCAGCAAGAGCAATGTGATTATCTTTTATTAATATTGCATCATACAAACCAAATCGATGGTTTGATGCTCCACCAATACGTACAGCGTATTTTTCTAATATTCTTAATCCAGGGGTGGTTTTTCGAGTATCTACTATGCGGATAGGATAATCTTTAACTTCATGGCAATATTGTGAGGTCATGGTAGCTATACCGGACATTCGTTGTAAAAAGTTTAAAGCGATTCTTTCACCTTTTAAAATTGCTTGAGCTGGCCCGTGAATTTTAACTAATATCTCTCCAATAGAGACCTCTTGACCTTCATTTACTTTACATTGAAAATCAATTTTTGAATTTAATTTTTTAAATACTAATGAAGCAATATTTAGACCGGCTATAATTCCATTTTCAGATGTCTTAATGATTCCATGAGCATGTAGAGAAGGATGGATGATAGAATGAGTAGTAATATCTCCCGTGCCAATATCTTCTACCAAAGCTTGCTCAATAATTTTTTCTATCTGAATGTTTTCATTTTCCTGAAAATCCATTTTTAAGATACCTCTTAATTTTAGTTAACCAAATCAATACTCAATACTCTTTTTCCAGTTTATATCATCTCTATCCGGAAAATCCTGGCGATAATGAGCACCTCTGCTTTCTTCCCGTATGAGCGCGGATTTAATGACCAGATCAGCCAATATAATAAGGTTAGCTAATTCAAATTGGTTTGTATCGGTAAATTCCATATTTAGATAAGATTTCCATCGAGCAATATTTTCTCGAGCTTTGATTAAACCTGTGTAAGTCCGGGTTATGCCGACATTATCCCACATTATATCTTGTAATTCTTTTTTTATTTTTACCGCATTGAATTCTTTAATTACTTTACGTAAAATGTGATAAGAAATTTCAATATTTTTTATTTTTGTCATAGGATGTCTGATCAATTTTTTACTAATTTTTTGGGTAATTCTGTTACCAAAAACTAATCCTTCTAAAAGTGAATTGCTGGCTAGGCGATTGGCGCCGTGTACTCCTGTATTGGAGCATTCTCCGCAAGCAAATAAATTGGTGAAATTGGTTTGTCCCCAGGTATCGGTTTTTATTCCACCCATGGTGTAATGGGCAGCGGGGGCAACCGGTATATATTCTTTTTCCGGATCAATACCTATTTTCATGCAATTTTTATAAATAGTGGGAAAACGTTTGGGAAATTTATCTTTTATTTTAGTTGCATCAAGATATACGTGGCTACTTTTCGTTTTTTTCATCTGGTCAGTAATAGCTCTGGCAACAATATCTCTGGGTGCTAGTTCCGCCAGAGGATGATAGGAGGGCATAAATATTTCTTTTTTATTGTTTACCAAGATAGCTCCTTCGCCGCGAACCGATTCAGATATAAGAAATTTAGGACTTCCCTGATGATAGAGGCCTGTGGGGTGAAATTGGATGAATTCTAAATTGGCGATAGTTATTCCGGCTCGATAGGCGAAAGCAATGCCGTCTCCGGTAGCCACAGCAGGATTAGTAGTATTAGAAAAAAGCTGTCCTAGCCCACCACTGGCCAGGATAATATATTTTGCTAAATAGGCAGAAAATTCATTGGTTTTATTGTTTAAAGTGAGTAAACCATAACAGACATTATCTTTGGTTAAGATATCAATCACCAGAATATCTTCATTAATTTTTATATCATTTTCTTTTTTGACCTTTTCCGATAAAGATCTTTCTATCTCTGCACCGGTTGCATCTCCCTGCGCATGTAGAATTCTTGGTCTTTGATGTGCTGCTTCCAGGGTTGTTTGGAATTTCCCTTCAATTTTATCAAACTTAGTTCCCATTTCAATAAGCTCTTCAACGCATTTTGGTCCTTCATTGACTAAAATTTCTACTGCTTTGGAATCACAAAAATTTGCTCCTGCCTTTAAGGTATCTTCCATGTGAAGGCTGGGTGAATCTTTGTCACCCAAAGCTACAGCTATACCTCCCTGAGCATATTCAGTATTGCTTTCGGTCAACTTGTTTTTTGTTAGAATTGTTACTTCACCTAATGATAGAAGCTTTAGAGAAGTATAGAGACCGGCAATACCGGAACCCACAACAAGGAAATCGGTATAAACCTTTTTAAGGTGAGAAAGATCGAAATTTAACAGGTATCGAGGTAACATATGCAAAACAGTCCTTTCATAAATTTATTTTTGAATAATTTACAGTTTTCCTTTATGAATAAAAGGTTTTAGTTTTTAAAGAAAATATTATTTTGATGCTAATTCTTATTTCCGAGTAAATAATTTTTTAATATTAGATGGTTTGATCAGATACTTTACTTTTTAAAAATATCTTTAGTTATTCATTTTATTTTGAAATTTCCATCATTCTATTTAAGGCAACCAAAGCTTTTTTCCTTATGTTATCCGGTACTTTTACCCGTGGTTTCAACATCTTTAGTGAAGAAAGGATTTTTTCCAAAGTAATCATTTTCATATCCCGGCAGATCATTTTATTTGAAGCGGGGTAGAATTGTTTAGACGGGTTATTTTTTTTTAATGGATGAAGGATTCCTATTTCTGTGCCTATAATGTATTCTTTTGCCTGATTATCTTTTACAAAGTCGATGATGCCTTTTGTACTACCGATGTAATCGGCTAAATCACAAACCTCAGGACGACATTCCGGGTGAACCAGAAGCAACGCCTGAGGATGGAGATTTTTTATATGAAGTACATCATCTTTAGTTAGAAGGTTATGAGCAGGACAATAACCTCTCCAGGGAATAATGTTCCGCTTTGTTTTACTGGCGGTAAACCGAGCTAAGTTCATATCCGGCAAAAATAGAATATTTTTTTCTTTTGAAATCGAACGAGCAACTTGAAGGGCATTTGCAGAAGTACAGCAATAATCACTCAAGGCTTTAACTGCTGCATGCGAATTGACATACGAAAGGACCGTAATAGGTTGCATCTCTCTAATTTTTGCTTCAACCTCTTTAACCGGAGCCATATCCGCCATAGGACATCCTGCATGAATATCAGGAAGAAGAACTATTTTTTCCGGTGAAAGTATGGAGGCAGTTTCAGCCATAAATTGAACGCCACAGAATAAAATTACTTTTGCTTTAGTTTTTGCAGCTTGCTTACTAAGGAAAAGGGAGTCACCTGTAAAATCCGCGATATCTTGTATTTCACCGGGTTGATAAACATGCGCTAAAATCACGGCATCTCTTTTCTTTTTCCAAACTAAAATATTTTCGATTAATTCTTTACTGGATAGTTTTTTAATTTTCTTGTTCACTTTTTTCTCCTGATTTATGTAAATAAGAATTTTATAGCACAGAATAATATAACTATTATATCATAAAAAAATTAGATAAATAATCTTTTTTATTGTATTATATTTTACAAAAAAGTAAAGAGGTAAAATAGAATTTCAAATATAAATATATTGGATATGCGGAAAAAAGACAATAATTAAATAATTTATTTTTTTATAGGGTCGCAAATAGAGATATATCTGGTTAAAAGCAGATTGACAAGACTGTTGAATAGAGAGTAATATTATAAAAAGTGAAAAACGAAAAGCGTAAAGTGCTAAACTATAGATAGAAATATAAAATTAAAAAAAGCTTGCAAATCGCAAATCATAACTATTAATTTATTGCTAATTTATCGTATTCTCTATGCTAAATACTTTACGATATACGTTAATATGCCCAATATGTGATATAAATTATTGTTTACTAATAAATAATCAAATTAACAAATTAATATATAGAGGTGTGATAAATTATGGAAAAAGAAAGATTTATTAATGTTGAAGGTTTAACCTTTGATGATATATTGTTGGTCCCCAGACAATCAGCTGTTCTTCCCGGAGAAGCGGACCTCTCTACAAAATTTAGCAGGAATATTAGGTTAAAGATACCTTTGGTAAGTGCTGCCATGGATACTGTCACTGAATCGAGATTAGCTGTTGCTATTGCCCGAGAGGGAGGTATTGGAATAATCCATAAAAATATGTCTATAGAAGAACAGGTTAAAGAAATCGACAAGGTAAAAAGATCTGAAAGCGGTGTAATTGTTGACCCGGTATCTTTAACTCCGGATAAAAATATTGAAGAAGCAATTGAATTGATGGGAAGATACCATATTTCAGGAATTCCCATAGTGGATAATAAAAAGAAACTGGTCGGTATTTTAACGAATCGAGATATTCGTTTTTTGGATAATAAAAAATATAAAATTGAAGATATAATGACTAAAAAAAATTTAGTAACCGCCCCTGTTGCTACTACTCTCGAGGTAGCGAAGAAAATACTACATAAAAATAGAATTGAAAAATTACCCATAGTAGATAAAAATTTTATTTTAAAAGGATTAATTACTATAAAAGATATCGAAAAAGCTAAACAATATCCCAACTCCAGTAAAGACGCTAAAGGAAGACTTCGAGTTGGTGCAGCGGTTGGAATTTCCCGGGATACATTTGAAAGAACTGAGGCATTAATAAAAGCCAAAGTAGATGTTATTGTGGTTGATACTGCACATGGACACTCTACACGCGTTATTGAAATAATCAAGGACATAAAGAAAAATTATGATATCGAATTGATAGGAGGAAATGTTGCTACTTTTGAAGGGGCAGAAAGCTTGATGAAAGCAGGAGTTGATGCTGTAAAAGTAGGTATAGGCCCGGGTTCTATCTGTACTACTAGAATCATTGCCGGAATAGGTGTTCCCCAGATTACTGCAATTCAAGAATGTAAAAGAGCGGCCAGAAAATATAATATACCTCTAATTGCTGATGGTGGAATAAAATACTCCGGAGATATTGTAAAAGCATTGGCAGTTGGTGCTGATTCGGTTATGATTGGAAGTCTGTTTGCCGGCACTGAAGAAAGTCCGGGTGATGTCGTTCTCTATAAAGGAAGAAGTTATAAAGAATATAGAGGAATGGGTTCTATCGGAGCTATGAAAAAAGGGAGCAAAGACAGATATTTTCAAGAAGAAACAGAAGATAGCAAATTAGTTCCGGAAGGAATTGAAGGAAGAGTATCTTACAAAGGTTCGCTTTCAGCTTGTATATTTCAATTATTAGGTGGGGTTCGATCCGGAATGGGTTATTGTGGGGTAAAAAACCTTCAAGAGTTGTTGGAGAAAACCAGTTTTGTGAAAATAACTTCTGCGGCTTTAAGAGAGAGCCACCCCCATGATATTATTATTACCAAAGAAGCACCTAATTATGGTATAGAATAGAACTATTTTATCATGGAGACTTGTTGAAACATGAAAAATGAAACTTATAATACTGATTTTGTCAAAGCAGAAACGTATTTAAATGATGGACACCTTGATCAGGCCATTAAAGAATTTCAGGATATGGTAAAAAGATTTCCGGCAGATGCTAAATGTTATTGTAAGCTGGGAGCGTGTTTTGCTTATCAAAAAAAATTCAAACAGGCAAAAGAATATATTGAAAAAGCGATAGATTTAAATTTGAAATTCCCGGAACCATATAACAATTTAGGTAATATTTTTCTAGAAGAAAAAAATTATAAAAAAGCGGTTGATTTATACGAAAAAGCGATAAGTTTAAATCCGGATTATGCTGCAGCTCATAGTAATTTAGGGTTGGCTTATAAAAAATTAAATCAATATGATAAAGCGGTTAGATCATTTAAAAAAGCTGCAGAAATTGACCGAAAAACTCCTACTGAAAAAGTAAAAGAAATAATGAAGAAATCAAAATTTAAAATTAATTTTAATTTGATAATATTTTTAATAATTGGCTTGATAATTATCTGGTTTTTATTCACAAGGTAAAATGAATTTAAATAACAATTTAAATATTCGGAAAGAGGAGGGATAATAGTATTATGAGTGAAGAAGGTAATGATCTCAATAATGCTAAACGGATACATAAAAATGCAATAGTAATTGACGGGCATTGCGATACAATTTTAGAAATTGCAAATAAAAAAATTAATTTCGGAAAAAGAAACACAAAAGGACACCTGGATATTCCCCGTTTGCAGGAAGGCGGAGTTAATGTTCAGGTTTTTGCAATTTTTATAGAGGATATTTACAAACCAGATAGAGCTTTGAAGAGGACCCTGCAGTTGTATGACATTTTTTATCAGGAGTTGATGAATAATCAAAATCATATATCCTTGATTACCCATTGTTACCAAATAGAAAAAGCAAGAAAAGCAGGTAAAATAGGCGTAATACTTGCCATTGAAGGCGGAGAAGCAATGGAAGGAGATTTGGGAATCTTACGTGTATTGCATAAATTGGGCATTAGATTGATAACTCTCACTTGGAATCAGAGAAATCAGATTGCTGACGGAGTTGGTGAAGCGAGAACTAATAGTGGTTTGACGGAGTTTGGTGTAAAGGTTGTGGAAGAAATGAATAAGTTAGGAATACTGATTGATATATCTCACCTTTCAGAGACTGGCTTTTGGGATGTTATTAAACTTAGTAAAAAAACAATTATTGCTTCTCATTCTAATTGTTATACCTTATGCTCTCATCCGAGAAATTTAAAAGATTCCCAGATTAAGGCATTATCCGATATGGGAGGTGTAATCGGAGTGACCTTTGTTCCTGCTTTTTTAACGAAAGATAAAAGAAAAGCAAATATTGAAGACGTTCTTGACCATATAGATTATTTAGTAAAGATAGGTGGAATAAATTGCGTAGGAGTAGGTTCTGATTTTGACGGAACAAAAATATTGCCACTTAAGCTGGATGGAGTGGATAAAATACCAAATATAACTTCCGGATTGATAAGAAGAGGATATAAAGAGAATGAGATTTTAAAAATATTAGGTGGTAATTTTTTAAGGGTATTTAAGGAAATTATTGGTTAAAAAAAACATAATCTAAAAATATTTTCAAAAAAAAAAGGATTTAATCATTTTCTTATAGAATTAAAATTTAGAAAGTAACTTTTATTATGATTCATGTCCGGGTAGTTAAAATTAGATTTATTATGCAAAGACCGATAAAATAAATATTTAAGAAAAGAAGAAAAAAATATTTTAAGTAATTTTATCGTATTTTTAACAAAAGACAGACTTTAATATAGACTTAATCTTGTTTTTGCTGATTTATGAATAGCTATCTTTTATATTCTCGAAAAAAATACAAAAAGGAGAGGATAACCATGGTAGAATTCAATTTAAAAAAAGGACTAAAAGGAATTGCCCAGACTACTGTAAATGAGGAAAATTCGGCAGAAAGGTTTGCCAAGCCAATGCCGTTGGCTTTTGCAACCCCGATGTTAGTTTCTCTAATGGATCTGGCTGCTATCAATGCGGTAAATAAATTTTTACCGGAAGGTTATATTTCGGTTGGTACAAAAGTATCTATCGCTCATCTGGCTCCTACACCCTTAGGTATGTCTGTTACTGCCGAAGCTGTTTTGATTGATATTTTTCAAAATAAACTAACCTTCGAAGTGAAAGCATTTGATGAGGTGGAAAAGATCGGAGAGGGAAATGTAGAAAGATACGTTATAGAATTAAATAGCTTTAATAAAAAGATGGCATCAACTAAAGGTAAGGAAGATTTAGGGGAATTTTAATCGCGGATTAAATATTTAAAAATAGTCAATGCATATTATTTCTATATCTATGGATAACTTCCATGTAAATCTAACGACATAGTAATAGTTACAATAAAATTAATTTGAGGTTAAAAATAATGGCAATAAAGAAGTTAAAAGTCGGCTTGGTCTTAGGAGGAGGCGGAGCCAGGGGACTTTCGCACATTGGCGTATTGAAAGTATTGGAAAGAGAAGGAATTCCCGTTGATATAATTACAGGAACTTCCATGGGGGCAATATTAGGTGCAGCGTACTCATTAGAAAAAAATCTTATTAAGTTAGAGAATGTCGTAAAAAAATATTCAAAAATTGAAGAATTTAACATAGATTTATCATTTATTTCTACAGAGAATCAAAAAAAACAACCGGTTTTTCTTAAAAAAATGTCTGATTTCTTAAAAAAGGGTTATATTTTTAATCTTGAACTTAGAAAAAAGTATCTTAATGACGGAGAAGGGATTAAAAAAATAATTCATGAATTGGTGGGTGATCATTATTTCAAGGATACTCAAATACCTTTTTCAGCAATAGCCGCAGATTTGATATCTGGGGAAAAGGTTGTTTTAAATAAAGGGAAGTTGTTTGATGCAATTTTAGCAAGTTCTTCTATCCCGGGTATGTTTCCTCCGGTAAACCTGGATAATAAAATATTAGTCGATGGAGGGATCATAAGTGTGGTACCCATAGAGACATCCCGTTCTATGGGCGCTAATTTTGTTATTGCAGTTAATGTAAGCCAGGGAATGAAAAGAAAATATGAATTTAAAAATGCCGTGGATATTCTTTTTCGGTCAGATTCGATTACTTCCACTGAATTAAGAAGATTGCAAATATCTCTCGCTGATATAATAATAAGTCCGAAGGTAGGCCAGATACACTGGTCAAATTTTTCCAAACCTGAAAAGTGCATTCGAGCAGGAGAAATAGCGGCTGAAAGTAAAATTCAAGAATTAAAAAGGAAGCTGAAAAGTACAGAACCAAAGTGGTGGAGAAGATTATTTTATTGATGTTTGCAAGCTTTTCTTTTCTTTGCTTTTGGATTCTTCTTTTTTGGGAAGATCTTTTTTAGTTGTTTCTTTTTTGGGTTGAGTGGATACCTTCTTCTTTTCGGTTTTCCGTTTGGTTTTAGGGTTATCCGTGCTATAGAATCCGCTACCTTTTAAAATGAAACTTACATTTTTGCTAATTAATCTATACACGTTACCATTGCAAATTTTACACCGAGTAATCGGACTATCATTAATAGATTGAAACTTTTCAAAAGTATAACCACAATTTTTACATTTATATTCATAAGTTGGCATAAATAAAAACCTCTTTTAAATCACTAAACATATATTTTATACAAATTATTATTTTTGTCAAGTTTTTTCTCAATAATTGGTTAAAATATCTAAAACGAGAGATGTAAATTCAAGAGTTAGTACAAATTTAACGGGGGTACTCTTAAGAAAGAAATGTACTGTTTTTGCTTTTTTTTATTCTTTTTTTCTCTAGTTTTTTCTTAACACGATACTCAATACTGATTGCTTCAAGTGTTAGTGTAAACTTTAATGGGGTAGTTAGATAAAAAGAAGAATAGTACTTTTATTGTATCTTTTCTTCTCTTCCTTAACTCGATATTATATACTAAATATTTTTTATTATTGAATTTTTTCTAGTTTTCCTGCTAACGATTAACGACACTAATTTGTGTAATTGGCA
>Ga0307991_1001042_pt1 | contig 19736 bp, 7 predicted proteins | sample EllFjometagen131_FD_203146 | JGI IMG/M metagenome (GOLD analysis project Ga0307991, IMG submission 203146) | Marine microbial communities from Ellis Fjord, Antarctic Ocean - #131 | ecosystem: Environmental > Aquatic > Marine > Unclassified | place: Southern Ocean | collected 2014-10-08 | reverse complement strand
TAGGAAACATCAGGATAGTCCATGCCGTAGCGCGCGATCAGCCCAAGCTGAGTCGCAAAGGCACCGATGCGGGCCATACCGGCGATGCGAAAGAGATGTTCCGGGTCGGCATCGTCGGGTGCTATGCCTGGACCGTAGAAATCACCGTTTAGATGCTCGACCTTTTGATCCCCGGCCATAAGCATCAGCCGCCCTGTCCCGTGAGTGATTCGGTTGTAGTTGTCGCGATAGTCTGCCCGCATCGCGGGAGCAACATCCAACGGCACACGTACCACTGAGTTATCCATCACTAGCTCCTTTTTCATGTCAAGTTATACACCTTTGCCGCCCGAGGCAAAAGCAGGGTGGCTGGACATGATCCCGGACGGCGCATCATGCCGCATCCGATGAGACCAGCAAACCCAATGAGATCCACGAAGCCTTGCCCGTGACATTACGATCCGGATGCCCATTCCACGGAGTGATGAACCTAACGAAACCAACGCATGGCACACCTGCTCGGCGTCTTCTCATCGGTCGCGATAGCGGATGTTGAGACGTTCGCCAACGCAAACGATCCAAACCATGATAGGCCACCTAACCTGCCGAGCGGTGTTCCCCTGACTTGTCATCCCTAATTCTTCCGCGTAAGATGCTGTAAAGTCTTAGAGATGGCGAGTTTATACGGAGGGAGTTCTGGGGAGACCAAATTACCGGATGTGTCCGCGCTTTGAGTGGATCTGGGGGGCGCTTGCGCGCAGCAACGTCAGGCGGCAGAAAGCAGACAAGGAAGCGAGAACGTGTGAGCATGTCACGAACAAGCTGCAAGACAGAATACAAGAGCGCTCCCGGGCATCGCTTCAGGAGCGTTTTGGTTTGTGGGGGATGAACAGGAATGGAAGCGGCAGCAGGTAGTCGCAAATTGCGACGACCTCACGCGTAAGAGGATGCGGTGGCTGAAGTGATTCCAGTCGAGTACGTGGAGAAGAGAATACTCGAACTCCGAGGAGTGAAGGCTATCATCGGACCCGATTTGGCTGAACTCTATGGGGTAACCACACGTCGACTGAACGAGCAAGTTCGGCGAAATCGGGATCGTTTCCCCGAAGATTTCGCCTTCCAGTTGTCTCAAGAGGAGAAAGAGAAGGTGGTCGCAAATTGCGACCACCTCGCTAATCTCCGGTTCTCGCCCTATCTTCCCTATGCCTTTACTGAACACAGAGCCATTATGGCAGCGTTCCACGGATCAGCTAGAGCTAACGCGCTGGAAGCGAAGCGCATCTCTGGAGGGAATCATACCCGACAGAGAAGAGGTTCGGATCATTTTGAGTGGGACGCTTGTGAAGCTGGGTTTCGCCTGAGATTGAGGTCGATCTCCTGTTCTCACTGGCCCTTCATAGCGGATCGACACTACGACCTCAAGATCACGCCCTCATCCGAGGTGCATTTGTGATAGACTCGATCGTGCATACTACGATGCCGTCCCATGTTGATTTCATTGCCCCAGGATCGCGCGTTGTAATTCGTGATGCGGAGTGGCTGGTGCGGCGCACCGATCGCACGCGGACTGGTGGGCAGGCTTTGCTCTGCGTTGGGCTATCCGAAATCGTTCGCGAGAAAGAGGCGACGTTTCTGACGGAGGTCGAGGATGCTGTGGAGGTCCTTCGTCCGGAAGACACGCAGCTTGTACTCGATCGATCCAGTGGCTATGCGAACAGCCTCGTGTACGTAGAGGCGTTGCTGCGACAGTCGCCTCCCACGGACGATCGGATCTATGTGGGCCACAAGGGTGCGATGGATGCTGTGCCTTATCAGATGGATCCGGCGATTCAAGCGCTGAAACAACCGCGCCAGCGAATTCTGATCGCCGATGCAGTTGGTCTCGGAAAGACGATCGAATGCGGAATTCTACTCTCCGAGCTGATCAAACGAGGCCGCGGCAAGCGTATCCTCGTGCTTGCCGTCAAGAGCATGCTCACACAGTTCCAGAAGGAGCTTTGGGCGCGATTCACGATCCCTCTGGTGCGCCTGGACTCGATAGGCATTCAGCGTATCCGGCGCGATATCCCATCGAACCACAACCCCTTCTACTACTACGACAAGGCCATCATCTCGATTGACACGTTGAAGCGCGAAGCCGAGTATCGCACCTACATCGAGAAGGCCTATTGGGACATCATCGTCATCGACGAAGCACAGAACGTTGCCAGGAGAGGCACTGCATCCATGCGTACGAAGCTGGCACAGCTCATTGCCAATCGGTCGGATACGCTGATCATGCTCTCAGCCACACCGCATGATGGAAAGAAGCGTTCATTTGCCAGCCTGATGAACATGCTGAATCCAACAGCCATTGCGGACCCCGACGACTACGGCCCCGATGACATCCGCGGCCTATTCATCCGCCGATTCAAGAAGGACATCAAGGACCAAGTGCCGATGTCGTTCAAGGAGCGAACGATCAGCCGGGTCTACGCAGACGCGACATTGGTTGAGGAAGAGGCATTTGAGTACCTGTCGCAAATGACGTTCACACGGCTCGACCAACGACGCGGCGGGGCGATGTTGTTCAAAACGACATTGGAAAAGGCACTGTTTTCGAGTCCGGCCGCTTGTGCGGAGACGATTCGAAACCGCGTGCACAGGTTGGAAAACACTGGCGACCCGGCCTACGAGAGCGACATTGCCCAACTTGGCATCCTCCTGGAGCGTGTCTTGCACATCGGAGCCTCGCAGTTCAGCAAGTACAGCAGGCTGGTCAACGTCATCCAATCGTCGGGTTGGACCGGCAAGGATACCACCGATCGCCTGGTGATCTTCACGGAGCGTATCGAGACGCTCAAATTCCTGGCGTCGCATCTCCCGGACGCTCTCGGGCTCTCGAGCAAGCAGGTGACCACTCTGTATGGCGGCAGTCTGTCTGACGTTGATCAGCAGAGTATCGTGGAACGATTTGGGCGCGAGGGTGATAGCCTGCGTCTTCTCATTGCGTCAGACGTCGCCTCTGAGGGCATCAACCTTCACTACCTCTGCCATCGGATGATTCACTTTGATATTCCTTGGTCGCTGATGGTCTTCCAGCAACGCAATGGACGCATTGACCGATACGGTCAGACGAAGACACCGCAGATCACCTATCTGATTACCCAAAGCGACACACCCAAGATCAAGGGCGATCTGCGCATTCTGGAGTTGCTAACAGAGAAGGATGATCAAGTCGTCAAGAATATCGGAGATCCCTCGGAGTTTACCGGCATCTACGATCGCGAGGAAGAAGAGCTGAAGACGGCCACAGCGATGGAAGACAACGTCACCGCCGAAGAGTTCGAGCAACAGATCGAGCAAACGGACGTGGATCCCCTTGCCATCCTGTTGGGCGACATGGAGACGACCATCAGTCACAGCACCGAGGAAGCCATCGCAAGTATGCCCGCTCTGTTCCCGAGCACCTTCGACTACTTCAGAAAAGGCCTTGAGTTCGTGGGTCGAGAGCTCAAGCTGCAGTACGACATTGATGAAGAAGAACAAGTCATCTCGCTCACAGTTCCTGGCGAACTGGAGCAGCGGCTGCGCTTCCTTCCGCCGGAGATCGAGATCCAAGATGACCAGATTGCCCTGACCGCAGATCGAGAGAAGATCCAACAGGAGATTGCCCGCTGTCGAAAAGAAGATAGCGAGTGGCCGAAGCTGCATTTGCTGTGGGAACAACATCCTGTCGCAGAATGGATCAATGACAAGGTGCTCGCCGCTTTCCGTCGGCACGAAGCGCCGGTGCTCGTGATCCCCGATCGATTGAAACCCACAGAAAGCATTTTCGTTGTCTCGGGCCTGATCCCCAACCAGAAGGGGCATCCACTCATCCATCCATGGTTCGGATTGCGCTATCGCGGTGACGCGTTCGATGAGGAACTTGACCTCGACGATGTCATCCGCATCTCCGGACTCGGCAAATCTGCGATCCCTCAACCCTTTGGTCTTGAGGATGACGTGAACCTCTCTGCACTTCGGGTGCTGTTGCCAGCAGTCGTAGAGACAGGGAGAGCGGTCCTAACATGTGAACGCAAGAAATGGAAGGATCTCAACGATCCCAAGCTACAGGAGCATCTTGATCGATTGGAGGAGCTGCGCAAGCGAAGACATGTCCAGCTTGAGGTAGGGTTTCAAGGCGAGCTCTCGGAGACAAGGCAAAACCGCCGGGACGCCGAGCGCCGCCGGATTGACAAGCTCTTCGATGAGTACTGGGATTGGATCGAGCGAACGATGACGACAGAAGACAATCCGTATCTTCGTATTGCCGCTGTGCTGTGGGGAGGTGGATGATGTCGCTTGACTTGACCGGAATCATCAACGAGAACGATTACTACACCGACCACTACCTTCGCGAGATTCTTGAAAGCGATCTGAAGGATCTGTTCATCCAATGGCGAGAGCAGGCTGAGGAGACGGGGACCCCGTCTCCCGATCAGCGCCTTCGCTCGCTAGCGCAGACCTATTTCTCCACCAAGGCATCCCTCAAGCGCATCCGCAAACTTCCTGAGCTTCTCGAGACACAAGCACCGTTTCTTGGGGAGCTTCTGGGCGCGCTCGGCTATGAGATGCGCCCAGCTGTGAAGTCCGGGGAATTCGGTGCGGCCATCCCCATCGTAGGCGAAATCTGCAAGCCCGGCGGCGGTCCGCGCCTTTGGATTCTGGAGGCCGCGACGTCAGTGCTGGAGTCCGAAGGCCCACTGCAACAGACGATTCTTGAGGAACAGTATTCCGAGCCGCCGGAGGACTGCCCCGAAGGGCCATGGGTCGACGTGATCACGCGAGAGATCTTCGGTCTGGCCGATCCGCCACGCTGGGTGCTCGTCATTGACTTCAATACGGTCGTGCTGATCGATCGCAGCAAGTGGCACGAGAAGAGACTTCTGCGCTTCGATCTAAACGAAATCTTCGGGCGTCGCGAAACCTCGACCTTCCGCGCCATGGCCGCGCTTCTTCACCGCGAGAGCGTTTGCCCGGATGACGGCGAACCCCTTCTCGACACGCTGGACGAGCAATCGCACAAGCATGCCTATCAAGTGTCCGAGGATCTGAAATACTCAGTTCGCGAAGCCATCGAGCTGATAGGAAACGAAGCCCTCTATCACCTGCGAGAGGTCCGGCATGAGGGCATCTACGGCAAGGAACTCTCAGATCAACTCACGCGCGAGTGTCTTCGCTACATGTACCGACTTCTGTTCCTGCTCTACTTGGAGGCGCGCCCAGAGCTCGGCTACGCCGATATAAAGAGCGATGTTTATCGAAGCGGCTATAGCTTTGAGTCGCTACGCGATCTGGAGATCGTGCCGCTGACGACCGAGGAATCGCGAAACGGCTTCTTCCTGCACGAGTCAGTCTCGATGTTGTTCCGACTCGTGTATGAGGGCTACCAGCCAAACATCAATCTTGCGCTGCTGGGGCAAGATCAGCCATTGCACCACAGCTTCACCGTTCCGCCGCTGAAGTCACACCTGTTCGATCCCGAGCGGACACCGCTTCTTAACCGGGTGAAGCTTCGGAATTTTGTGTTGCAGCGCGTGCTCGAACTGATGTCGCTCTCGCGCCCCAAGAGTGGTAAGAAGAACCGACACAGTCGGAATCGGCGCGGCCGCATCAGCTATGCGCACCTGGGCATTAACCAATTGGGCGCTGTCTATGAAGGCCTGCTTTCCTACACCGGCTTCTTCGCCGAGACCGATCTCTACGAAGTGAAGCGGGCCGATCAGGAAACCGTCAATGAACTCGATCAAGCCTTCTTCGTCGGAGAAGAGGATCTGGAGAAGTACACCGACGAAGAGAAGGTCTTCAACAAAGAGGAGGACCTGAATCGCAATCCGGATTGGAAGCCGGGAACACTGCGCAAGTATCCGCGCGGCACGTTCATCTATCGGCTTGCCGGGCGTGATCGTGAGCGATCGGCCAGCTACTACACGCCCGAAGTCCTGACCCAGTGTCTGGTCAAGTATGCACTGAAGGAATTGCTCAAAGACAAGACCGCCGACGACATTCTCAAGCTCAAGGTCTGCGAGCCAGCGATGGGTAGTGCTGCATTCTTGAACGAGGCGATTAACCAACTGGCCGATGCCTACATGCAGCGCAAACAGAAAGAGCTCAACAAGGTACTTCCGCCCGACGGGTACACGCGCGAGCGCCAGAAAGTCAAGATGCTGCTGGCAGACGAGAACGTGTTTGGCGTGGACCTGAATCCGATCGCCGTTGAACTGGCTGAAGTATCGCTGTGGCTTAACTCTATCCATTCGGGCGGCTTCGTGCCTTGGTTTGGCATGCAGCTGGTCAGCGGCAATTCGCTCGTAGGCGCCCGTCGCCAGATGTTCGATTCATCCCTCTTGCGCAAGAAAGCCAAGGGCGAACACTCATGGATGGACGAGGTGCCCAAGCGCTTCTGGCCCAAAGACGCAGGGGCGCAGCCACCGGAATCAGAAGTCGAAGATCGGGCCCAGAAGGTCTATCACTTCCTGCTTCCCGATCCTGGCATGGCCAATTACAAGGACAAGGTCGTCAAGAGCCTGGCCCCGGATGAGATCAAGGCGATCAACACGTGGCGCAAGCAGTTCACCAAACCCTTCTCCGAGTCTGACATTCGGCTGCTAGAGAAGCTGTCCGACACCATCGATCGCCTTTGGCAGGGGCATACCGAGCAGTTGCGCAAGCTGCGGGAGCAAACGACCGATCCCATTGGCATCTACGGACGGCCCGCTCCGGAGGGCATGAAGGCCAGTACCACCAGGAGCAAGGATGCTCGACACGAACAGGAGATCTTGTCTGCAAAGATCCGTGCCTCCAGCCTCTATCGTCGACTCAAGATGGCGATGGACTACTGGTGTGCGCTATGGTTCTGGCCGATTGAGAAGGCAAGCCTGCTTCCGGATCGAAACGAATACCTGAGTGACCTGCAACTTATTCTCGAGGGTGAGCTGGTCGAGATTCTTCCGCAGGAAGCTGAGCAGATGGACCTGTTCCCGACAACAGTGCCCAAGCAAGAGATGCTGGCACTTCAAGACGAGTATGGGTTCGTTGATGTCGAGAAGCTAGCAGCGGAAGTGCCTCGAATTGGCACAGCCAAAGAGCTGGCTGAGTGCTATCGATTCCTGCACTGGGAGCTGGAATTCGCCGACGTCTTTGCTGACAACGGCGGTTTCGATCTCGTACTGGGGAATCCGCCATGGATCAAGATTGAGTGGCAGGAGGGCGGCTTGATGGGCGACCTGGATCCCCTCTTTGTGCTGCGGAAGCTCAGCGCGTCGCAACTTGCCGAGCTGCGGACCGAGGCACTGGAGCGGTACAACGCTGTCGGCGACTACCTCGCTGAGTTCGAGGGACAATCAGCCACTCAGCAATACCTCAATGGCAGCCAAAACTACGCCCTTCTTCAAGGATCGAAGGCGAACCTATACAAGTGCTTCCTCCCGCAAGCGTGGTATCTAGGAAGCAAAGGGGGTATGGCGGGATTCTTGCATCCCGAGGGTGTCTATGATGATCCGAAGGGCGGATCACTTCGGCGGGATGTGTACCGCCGTCTGACCCACCACTTCCAGTTCGACAACGAGCACAAGCTGTTTGCAGAAGTACACAACGAAACGAAGTTCAGCGTGAACGTCTCTCATGCGCGGATGGCTCGAAATTTGCGCTTCGACTCCATCGCGAATCTATTCGCTCCTGCCACTATCGAACTCTGCTACTCAGACGATGGTCATGGAGTAGTGGGGGGCATCAAGGACGAGCATGGCAAGTGGAACGTGGCTGGTCATTGCGATCGGATCGTTCACGTGGATGAGGAGCTGCTGGAGCTGTTCGCCAGGCTTTACGACAAGCCAGGTACCCCAGCGCTGGAAGCAAGGCTCCCCGCGATTCACGCTGTGCAGGTCATCGATGTACTCCGCAAGTTCGCTGCCTACCCCAAGCAGCTCAGCGATCTCAAGGGAGCCTACACGTCGACACAGCACTGGAATGAGACACTATCACAGCAGGATCACACAATCCGTCGAGAGACGCGGTTCCCTGAGGATGCTTCGGAATGGATCCTCTCCGGCCCGCACTTCTCGGTTGGCAAACCTATGCACCAAACGCCTAGGCGGGTGTGCGCGACGAATCGAGCTTACGACACCATCGACCTCACCGTCATCCCCGATGACTACCTGCCTCGCACCAACTACGTGCCTGACTGCGCTCCCGCCGAATACCGTCGCCGCACCCCCGATGTTCCATGGGAGCCCGGCGCCAAGGTATCGGACTACTACCGGTTCGTAAATCGTGAAATGGTGGGCCCGGCTGCAGAGCGGACGCTTCTCCCGGCAATCATGCCCAGAGGTATTGGCCATGTAAACACGACGATCGCGCAGGTCTTTAGAGGTACTCACGACCTTATTGGGCTTTGCGCTTATGGGATGTCGCTGCCTGTGGATTTTCGAGTGAAGACAACGGGTATGGGACATGCCAACACATCCCTTCTCGATCAGCTCCCGATGGGAGATCACTCCAGCCCCAGCTTTCCGTTGCTAGCGCTGCGTACCTCCTTACTTGTCTGTCTGACCTCAAGCTATGCTGAGCTGTGGCAAGATTGTTTCGCTGAAGAATGGCGGAACGACAGATGGGCAAAGAACGATACTAGGCTTGAGAACAATCGGTTCCGAGATCTCGCCAGTGAATGGACTCGCAAGTACCCGTTGCGCACCAACTACGAACGCCATCAAGCGCTTGTCGAAATCGATGTCCTTGTCGCCATGGCGTTGGATCTGACCGTCGATGAGCTCTGCGCGATCTACCGCATTCAATTTCCCGTCCTCAAGCAAAATGAGAACGACACGTGGTACGATCGCAATGGCCGCATCATCTTCACATGCAGTAAGGGCCTCCCTGGCGTCGGTCTCACACGCCATGAATGGAACGAAGCCAAGTCCATGATGTCCGGCTCGATCGAGCAGTGGGTGGCCGACGACATCATGCCAGACTATCGAAAGGCGCACGCCCACATCCGTCTCCCGGACGGCACAGAACTCGATTGCCCCTGTCTCGACTATCCTGAACCCATCCCAGGCCCCGTCGAGCGCCTGATCACCTACATCTCGCCGTTCGACCACTGCGACCGCGAAGCCGACTACCGCACCGCCTGGGCCGCGTTCAAACAGAGGGGTTCGTAGCCATGGCTGCCGTGTTGAAAAGTGCGATAGTGGACATTTATTGTCCCCTTATGCTATTGTCAACACGTTGTGGGAAGGAGGGCCATGAGTCTTAATCGCTGGATTGATGAGCTGCATCGAATGGGGCGCTATTCGTTCACGCGCGAAGAAGCGATGCAGAGGCTGGGTCTGTCAGAGCCCACGTTGAAGCGGTCGCTGCAACGATCTGCGTCGCAAGGTCGGCTGCTACCTTTGCGCAGAGGCTTCTACGTGATCGTCCCTCTCGAATACAGCTCCGTAGGTGCGGTTCCTACGGAATGGTTCATCGACGATCTGATGAAGTTCCTCGGCAAACCTTACTACATCGGCTGCCTATCTGCTGCCGTGTGGCATGGCGCTGCGCATCAACGGCCACAGGAAATGCAGGTGGTGGTTGCCGAGTCGATCCGCAGCGTTGAGACGCGCGTGGTAAGGATTCGCTTTCTCCGGAACGTTGGCATGAAGAATGCGCTGACCGAAACCCGGCGAACCCAGACGGGAGATATTCCGATCTCGACGCCGGAGTGGACGGCGATCGACCTCATTCGATTCCAAAAGCACTATGGGAGCATGGACGCGGCGGCTACGGTCATGACAGAATTAGCCGAGGGGCTGAATCCGGACCGACTGGCAGCAGCAGCCAATCGTGAGCCCACAAGCGCCTATCTGCAGCGGCTCGGATGGATACTCGATTTTCTTGGACATGCCCAGCTCACGACGCCACTCCACGAGTGCGTGCTTGGCAGGCGGCCCTCCTACACGCCGCTGAATACGTCGCTGAAGAACCGCACTGGACATCGGGATTCCCGTTGGCATGTTATCATCAACGAAGAACCGGAGGCCGATCTGTGATTCCGCGTGCGATTATCACGGAGTGGCGATCCTTGGGACACCCTTGGCAATCTGAGGCCATGGTTGAACAGGATCTGATCATCAGTGTCATGCTTACGCTGTTGTTCAACGACGAGATGCTTGGCAACGATCTTCTCTTTCGTGGGGGTACAGCGCTGCACAAATTGGTCCTGGAGCGGCCTCTGCGGTATTCGGAAGACATCGATCTTGTTCAGCGCGAGGTGGGTCCCATTGGACCACAGTTCGATCGGATTCGAGCGGTCCTTGCAGATCGCTTCGGTGAGCCGCATCGGAAGATTGGCCAGGACATCGCCACGCTGACCTACCGTCTTGACTCAGAGGATGCACCGCCCCTCCCGCTAAGGATCAAGGTTGAGATCAACACACGTGAGCACACGCAAGTTCTTCCTGTAGAGCGCAAGCAACTCAATGTGGGTTCCCGCTGGTATGAGGGAAGCACGAAGATCCCAATCTACCAGCTTGATGAGCTTCTCGCCACCAAGTTACGTGCGCTCTATCAGCGGCGAAAAGGGCGAGACTTGTTCGATCTTGGCCTAGCGCTGCGCACCTTGCCTGTTGATGTGAATCGATTGTGCGAGACGTTTCAGATCTACATGAAGGCCGAGGGACACTCTGTGACATCTGCGGAGTTCCGTGCCAATCTTGAGGCAAAACTGGAACATCGCGGTTTCATCAGCGACTGCGCTCCCCTCATTCGCCCGGGCACTCGTTTTGTGCCTGAAGAGGATTACGAGCTTCTCGATCGCCTAGTTCTTGGGGTTCTCGATGCTGGGAGGCCCACGCCTCGCCAGGAAGAGGGTGAGCCATCATGATCCCGTCCGTCATCGCAAGCCAAGTCGAGCGAGGCATCAAGGACTTCCTGCGTACAACGTTTCCTCCCTCGACGCCGTTCTTCGAAGGCATTCTCGACCGGCTGTTCGAGGAGCGCGACCACCTGTTCAAGGGGCCGTACATCTCTGCCAAGCTGCCGTTTCGACAAGGCACCCTCAGCCGAGACTTCTTCGACTCCTTCACGATGCCGTACACGCCGTTTCTCCATCAGGAGCGCGCCTTTCAGCGGCTGACTGGGGAGAACGTTCGCTCCACACTGATCTCAACAGGAACGGGATCGGGAAAGACGGAGTGCTTCCTCTATCCGATTCTCGATCATTGCTATCAACATCGAGGCGAACGCGGGATCAAGGCGCTCATCATCTACCCCATGAACGCGCTGGCCAACGATCAGGCCAAGCGAATCGCCCGCCTGATTGCAGAGGACGATCGTCTGAAGGGCAACGTCACGGCCGGGCTGTTTGTCGGGCAGGATCCCAAGGGACAGGGCCAGATGATGATGACCGACAACATGGTCATCACGAACAAAGACACCCTTCGAGCGGCGCCGCCCGACATCTTGCTTACCAACTACAAAATGCTCGACTACCTGCTCATTCGCCCCGTCGATTTTCCGCTCTGGCAGCACAACGCTCCGGAAACGCTCAAGTATCTCGTGGTCGATGAAATTCACACCTTCGATGGCGCTCAGGGCACAGATCTTGCCTGCCTGATTCGTCGGTTGAAGGCACGGCTGAAGGCTCCAAAAGACCATGTGTGTTGTGTGGGAACCTCAGCAACCCTTGGCGCTGACGATGATGCGGATGCCCTTCGTGCTTATGCAGAAGAGATTTTCGACGAATCGTTCGATGAAGATGCTGTGATCTTCGAAGATCGTCTCACAGCAGCCGAATTCCTTGGAACTCCATCTGAGGAGACGGGCACTGCCATCGAGCCAGACGTTGCATCGTCGCTTTCTCCGAACAACTACGACACCTGGGAGGAATTTCTCCGCAAGCAGGCAGAGATCTGGTTCGAAGATAACGTGGATGATCTTACGGATTCTGCTTGGGCTGTAGCGCTGGGCGAAAGACTCAGATCGCACATGTTCTTCCGAAATCTCGTCCGTGTTCTCGGGAACAAAGCGCTCGCGCTTGATGAGATCAGGGAAGAGCTGCGCAAGATCGATCCCTCGCTTGCGAGTGCTGAAGCCTCCTTCATCCAGCAGTTGGTGGAAAGCCTTCTCGCGCTTGTCTCGACCGCTAAGCGCCGCGACGAGCACGGCCATCTTCTGCCGTTTCTCGATGTGCGCGTGCAGGTGTGGATGCGAGAACTCCGACGTGTGGTCGCCGAAGTGGGCAGGAATCCGCATCTTCGGTTCTCCGATGACCTGAAGCCTGAACAGCTAGAGAACCACCTACCGTTGATTCACTGTCGCGAATGTGGCGCTATGGGTTGGGGGGCCGTCAAACGAAAGCATGAGAACAAATTCTCACACGACCTGCAGGCGTTCTACAGCGCCTTCTTCGGCTACAGCCCAACCCTACACTTTATCTTCCCAGAAGCTGCCGCCAAGGGTCCGCACGAGGGCTTCCGTAACTACATCTGCGGACATTGCCTGCACGCAGGCGTTGGAGAAATACCAGAGAGCTGTCCGTCGTGTGGGAACTCAGATGCACTGATCCCAACCTTTGTGTTGAACGATCGTGTCAAGAAGGGCAACCGCGTTCTCAGTACACACACGTGCCCGTTTTGCGGATCTCAGGAGAGCCTGACGATTGTGGGAAGCCGTTCGGCCAGTCTGCTCTCGGTCGTGATCGGACAGCTCTTCAACACAACTTACTACAACGATCCCCAACGAAAGCTGCTCACCTTCTCTGACTCAGTCCAGGATGCGTCCCATCGCGCCGGTTTTTTCGAGTCGCGCACGTTCCGCTTCAGTCTTCGAACCGCCATTCAGCACGTCGTTCAAGACCACACTGGGCCTCTTCTGCTTAGTAATCTCGCGACGCGGTTCAAGGCATACTGGGCCGACAAGTTGGACGACCCTAGCTATGTGAGCACGTTCCTTGCACCGGATATGGCGTGGTTTGAGGATTATGAATCGCTTCGGGATACCGGGAAGCTGCCGCCCGAGTCGAGGCTTCTTGTGGACACCAATCGCCGGATCGCTTGGGAGATCCTCAGCGAGTTCGGATTCCGCGCCAGGATTGGCCGAACTCTGGAGAAGACGGGCTGTTCAATCGCGACGCCTGACGCAGAGAAGCTGGACCTTGCAACCGTGCAGATCACCGAGCAACTGAGAAATGAGATTGGGGGATGGAGTGCTTTCGATGCATCCGATGTTGCCGTCTTCTTGCAGGGCCTCCTTGCGCACCTGCGCACGAAGGGAGCGCTTGAAGGCATCGCACCCCCAAGCTACATCTCACAGTGGGGCAACTACTACGCATTCAACCGTCCTTCCCAGGCCTGGATGCCCAACTTCGGTAAGCGTTCACGAACGCCCGCCTTCCTGACAACAAAGCGTGGAACGCGGTTCGAGAATCTGTTGGCATCCGGAAAGACGCCTACATGGTATCAGGATTGGCTGGAGCGAACCCTTGGCCTCCGTAACCAGAACCTTGGGATGTACGCCGATGCGGCCTATACGATTGCCCTCAAGGGGCTCGTGGATCAGAACATCCTCAGTCGAGATGACACCCTGAGTCACCCGGTGTGGGGGATTGATCCAGGAGCCATGCGCATTGAGCAGCAGGTCGATCAGCTGCAATGTGATCACTGCGGTGTCACGACGTCTGCTTCGGAAACATCACGTGCGCAGTGGGAAGGGATGCCGTGTCTTCGATTCCAGTGTCCCGGTCACTATAGGCTTCAGCCAGCCTCGGACGATTACTACGGACGACTCTATTCGACCGGGGAGGTTCACCGCATTTTCGCCGGCGAGCATACCGGCCTTCTGAAGCGCGAGGTTCGCGAGGAGATTGAGCGACGGTTTATCCAGCAGGATCTCCCGGCTTCCGAAAACCTTCTCTCCTGTACGCCGACGCTCGAGATGGGTATCGACATTGGCGATCTTTCGAGCGTTCTGCTGTGTTCGATTCCGCCGTCGCAAGCCAACTACCTTCAGCGCATTGGGCGATCCGGGCGACGGGACGGCAACGCTTTCAACTTCGCCATGGCCGAGGGACGTCCACACGATCTCTATTTCTTCCACGAACCGACAGAGATGCTTGCTGGACATGTCGAGCCGCCAGGCGTCTTCCTCAATGCTCCAGCGGTTTTGGAGCGCCAGCTGGTGGGGTTCTGCTTTGATCGCTGGATCGAGAGTGGCATCAAGGTGACTGACCTTCCCCGCAAGATAAGCCAAGTTCTTGCGAACCTATCACGCAAGGATGCGGAGAACCGCTTCCCCTACAACTGGTTTCGATTCGTCGATACCCGTCGTACGGAGCTCTTGGAAAGCTTCTACGCGCTGTTCGAGAATTCCTTGACCGAGGCATCCCGAAGCAGTCTGCGCAGTTTCATGGAAGGACAGGATACAGACGAAGGAAGCCTGAGCTATCGCGTGTTGAACCGGCTGAGGGGGCTTCTTGAGGAACGAGACGGCCTGCGCCGCCGTGTGCGGCAGATCAGTCGAACGCTCAAGTCGAAGAAAGAGTCCAAAGCGAAGGACCTGAACACGGCAACCGAGATCGCGGATCTTGAGCGTGACAAGGCGCTGCTGAATGGCATCATCCGCCGAATCACTTCGAAGGATACGTTCAACTTCTTCACAGACGAAGGGTTGCTGCCCAACTACGCGTTCCCAGAGGCCGGAGTCCTCCTTCGCTCAATCATCTACCGAAGCAAGAAGACGCCCGATGAGCACGGGAAATACGACACACGGGTCTTCGAGTATCAGCGTCCCGCGGCAACAGCCATTCATGAGCTGGCGCCTGCGAACACGTTCTATGCAGAGGGGCGCAAGGTCACGATTGATCGGGTCAACATCGAGATGTCCGAGCCTGAGGAGTGGCGGTTCTGCGACGCATGCAGTTACGCAGTTCGAGAAATTCAGAATACGCACAAGGCAAGCTGCCCGAAGTGTGGAAGCCCCCTTTGGGCGGATGATGGTCAACGGCGGCGTATGCTTCGATTAACGCAAGTGGAGGCGACGACGAGCGACTGGAAGAGTCGCGTCGACGACGCAAGTGATTCGCGAGAGCCGCAATTTTACTGCAAGCATATGCTAGTTGACGTGGATCCGGAACATATCGACAAGGCGTTCCGTATTGATTCGGATGACGTGCCGTTTGGGTTCGAGTTCTTGAGTCGTGCCGATTTCCGTGAGGTGAACTTCGGAGAGCAGTCAATCGGAGAGGGTCTAATGGTCTCAGGTCAGAGCGTGCCAGCTCAAGGCTTCAAGATCTGTAGCTCGTGCGGCCGGGTAGACTCCGGGAAGGGCGAGTTCAAACATGCCTTGACGTGCAAGTACTATGGGAAGGCAACGGATAAGCCGCTTCTGGATGCCCTCTATCTCTATCGGGAGTTCAGTTCTGAGGCCGTTCGAATGCTGCTTCCTGCATCATCTAGCCATCCCGTGAGGCTTCAGTCATTCGTTGCAGCCTTCTATCTTGGGCTGCAAAGGGTCTACAAAGGCAGCATCGAGCATCTCCAAACGACCATCATGGACGAGCCGATCGAGGGATCCTCCAGCCGCAAGCAGTACCTGGTGCTGTACGACCGCATCCCGGGCGGCACAGGCTATCTGAAGGACCTCATGCAATCCGAGACCAAGGTGTTCGATGTGCTCAGCGAAGCTCTGGATGTCCTAACGCACTGTGAATGCCGGACTGATCCGGAGAAGGATGGATGCTATCGCTGTTTGTATGCCTACAGGAATAGCCGGGATATGCCTGAGATCTCGCGGCGAGAAGCAATTACAATGCTTAGCCAGATTCTTGAGCATCGCGAGAATGTTATTCCCGTCGATACCGTTGGTAGCATCTCGATCAATACCCTGCTTGACAGTGAGCTAGAGAAGCGCTTCATTGAAGCCATTCGGCGCGCGAAACCCGGGGGACGACCGGTTCAACTGGAACGGGACATCGTCCACGGGAAACCTGGCTGGCGACTCAAGATGGAGAAACAAGCGTACGCGATTGTGCCTCAGGTAGAGCTGGGCGCGTCCGAGGGCGTTTCGATTCCCTCAAAGGCTGATTTCGTTCTCTATCCAGATCGAGAGGAACTTGGGCTGCCCATTGCCGTTTTCACGGATGGCTTTCTTTACCACGCAGATATTCAGGCGGGCAATCTGCGAGTTGGTGAGGATCTCGCACAACGAATGGCCCTTGTGCGAAGTGGCAACTACCTTACTTGGTCGCTTAGCTGGCAGGATGTGGAGAGCCAATTTGGTAAGCAAAGCGGTACGCACTTTGCCAACTACACGAGCGACAATCCGGCGACAATGGCTAAGCTTCTCGACGCTTATCACGACGCACGCGGAACCAAGGCGTTCTCCTCAATGCACAAGCTCGGAGCATTTGAAACACTGCTTGAGTTCTTGAATGCGTCAGATAGAAGTCTCTGGGGGCTGTATGCGTTCTTGCTGGCGATCAATGGCAAGAAGGATTCTATCGGGTACGAAGATGAATCGTGGGTGGAGGCTTCAATTGCAGCCCTAGTGCAGGATGGCGACTGGAATCATGTGGCTCTTCCGCAGAAACCCTCTAACGCCGACGGCTCGTTGTATGCGCGCGGTTCCATCTACAAGGATGAAGTCGATCGTCCCAACATGGCGCTCATCGCTGCGATTCCCAGAGAAGCCGTGAAGGATCCGCGCAAGTTGCAGCATGTCAGGCTTGTGGCGCGGCTCTTCGACGACCCAGACATCGCGTCGAATGAGGCTGAATTCAAGCGGTCGTGGAACGGGTTCTTACGTCTCTACAACCTCATGCAGTTCCTTCCTCAGGCTCATTTCGTCACTTCTGCAGGTCTTGTCAAAGGTTCTTACGAGCCGCTTCTGGATTCCGCAACATCCCAAGAAGACGAGATCGCAGGCGAGGATCTCGTTCAGCTGTTGCAGCTAACAGATCCGAGGGTTCATGACTTGATCGCAGCTGTCCACTCTGAAGAGAAGATCCTTCCGGAAGCCGGATACGAGCTGCCGGGGGACCACAATGAGGTTTTGGCCACTGCCGAACTCGCGTGGCCGGAGATCCAGCTTGCCGTTCTGCTCGATGCAACGGAACGCGCTGTGAGCGCTTTCTCTTCGCGCGGCTGGTCAGTCATTCCGATCGAGACGAGACCGAACTTCATCCAGGAGGTGCTAGACAGGCTGCCCTTGAGAGAGGGCGCCTAGATCCCATGAGTCAAGCCGAGAAATCCATCAAAGTTGCTATCTCAGCCGAGTTTCTTGAGGCCTACTCAAGAATATCCAAGAGCAAGCAGGCTCGGGTTCGTAGCTTCATTGAGAAGTTTAAGAAGCATCCTACTGCCCCTGGCCTCAATTACGAGAAGATCAGCGACGCACAGGATCAGAACCTAAGATCGTTGCGAATTGATCAGCAGTATCGAGCCATTGTCCTCAGACCTGAGAATGGGAACGTGTTCATGCTCCTCTGGGTGGACAATCACGATGATGCTTACGATTGGGCAAGGAATCGCCAATTCCAAGTTCACCCCGACACAGGCGCGATTCAAGTCGTCGATGTTGCAGAACGTGAGACGCAGAGAGAAGAACCAGAGCGGGAACAAGTGGGGCTTTTCGATGAGTATCGGGATCGTGAGCTCGTGCGTCTCGGCGTGCCTGAGGGAATCCTTCCTGCAGTGCGCGCGATTCGCTCACAACAGGATCTTGACGAATCAAGCTCATGGCTACCCGAGGAAGCCTTCGAGGCACTGTTCATGCTCACCGCAGGATTTACCAAGGAAGAAGTGTTCGCTGAGGTCGTTGCCTCTGAAGACAGTGAGTCGATTGACACAACTGACTTCGCTGCAGCCCTTGAACGGGCTGATTCCCTGCGAAGATTCACGGTTGTCGAAGATGATCTTGAATTGCAGCAGATCCTGGCGGCTCCGCTTGAGCGATGGCGTATTTTCCTGCATCCATCGCAGCGCAAGCTCGTCCAGATGCATGCGAACGGCCCAGTGCGGGTGCTTGGCGGCGCGGGGACGGGGAAAACCGTTGTCGCGATGCATCGAGCCAAGTGGCTTGCCGAGTTTGTATTCACAGACCCTAGAGATCGGATTCTCGTGACCACGTTCACCAAGAATCTCGCTATCGACATCCGTGAGAACCTCCAGAAGCTGTGCGCCGCAAACACCATGCGGCGAATTGAGGTCATCAACATCGATGCATGGGTTGCGCAGTTCCTCAGGCAAAACGGCTATGACTTTCAGATCGCATTCGAAGACAGGTTGAGACTCCTTTGGGAAAACGCGATCAACATAGCTGATCAGGCATTGGAACTGCCCGATGAGTTCTACAAAGACGAATGGCAACAAGTTATCCAACAGCAAGGGATCGATAGCATGGATGCTTACATACGCGCTGACCGCACAGGCCGCGGCCAGCGCCTGCCGAGAAGCAGCAGACCCAAGGTTTGGGCGGTATTCGAAGAATATCGAACTCAACTCAACAGGCATCGCTTCAAGGAGCTTACGGATGCGACAAGGGATGCGCGTCATCTTCTTGAGCAGCAAGGAGACGTCTTTCCCTATTGTGCTGTAGTAATCGATGAGGCTCAGGATATGAGTGCTGAGGTCTTCCGGCTCGTTCGCCAGATGATCCCCACTGAAGATGGCTCGGCTCCCAATGATATCTTCATCGTTGGGGATGCTCATCAACGCATCTATGGCTCTCGTGTAGTCCTTGGGCATTGCGGTATCGACATCCGCGGACGCGGCAGGAAACTAAGAGTGAACTACCGAACGACTGAAGAGACACGACAGTGGGCGATGACCATCTTGCGGGGGCGATCCTTCGATGACCTCGATGGAGGACAAGATGATCAGCGGGGTTATCGGTCATTGCTCCATGGGGCCGATCCTGAAGTGCAGAGACACGACTCGTTTTCGGATGAGATCGAAGCAATTACCGACTACGTTGCGACGCTCCAGAATCAGGGTGTGTTGGCTAAAGATGTCTGTTTGATTGCAAGAACCAATGATCTCGTGAATCAATATGATGGCGCTCTCCGAAGCGGGGGACACGAAACCTATCTTATTCGAAGAAGCTCTGCTGAAGATCGTAGAACAGATGGAATCCGCCTTGCCACCATGCATCGCGTAAAGGGTCTTGAGTTCGACTATGTGATCGTAGCTGGAGTGAACGAAGGGATCGTGCCGTTGCCTCAAGCAATCCGTGCCGAGGGTGCTTACGAGAAAGAAGTAAACGAGACGCGCGAGCGCTCGCTGCTCTACGTGGCAGTAACGCGCGCAAGGCAGAGCGTGCTTATCACGTGTACTGGGAAGCCTAGTCCATTCTTGCCGGAATGTTAAGCGGAGCAGGTAGCGCAGTCTCAAGGACAGCTGTGATACAGAAACCAAGAGAGATTGCGTTTTCCAAGTCTTGGAAGTGGGTGCCAGACTAGATCAAACAGCAGCTTAGCTGGAGTTTGGAGGGCGCGAGCCACTAAGATCTGCCCATCAAACGATGGCGACCAGTTTTGGCGTAGGATCTGCAGCAGAGCTTCGCTTGCAGGATGCCTCTTAGCCACACATGCCACAACCCTACATTCAAGCGAAACGCAGAGCATCAAAATGCCAGGAATCTCATTTTCGTTCGCTATCCGCCGGCACGCGCAAGTCAAGAGGATCGAGAACCACGCCTACTGTGATAACCTGCTTGATTTCTAGTGTTTGCGACGCTAAGATAAGTTGTGATCCTGTTAT
>Ga0307991_1001041_pt1 | contig 19738 bp, 19 predicted proteins | sample EllFjometagen131_FD_203146 | JGI IMG/M metagenome (GOLD analysis project Ga0307991, IMG submission 203146) | Marine microbial communities from Ellis Fjord, Antarctic Ocean - #131 | ecosystem: Environmental > Aquatic > Marine > Unclassified | place: Southern Ocean | collected 2014-10-08 | reverse complement strand
ATTCATTTTTATCTGTAAAAATAAAAAACATACTTTAACTTTCTTTATAACAATACATAAACCCCTATTTTAGCAACCAGTTTATTTCAATTAAACCTATCTTTTCAAGAATTCCGAAATAATGTGAATTAATTCCTTTGGTTTATCAACATGAATCCAATGCGATGCGTTTTCGATAGTTTCTATTTCAGCATTCGGAAAATTATTTAAAATTATTTTATAATCTTCATCAACAATATAATCTGAGTTTCCACCTTTGATAAAAAGAATTTGGCTATTGCATGAAGATTGTGAATCCACCTCTTCTTTAATTTTTAATAGGTTTTTCCTTATTATTTCGAGATTAGGACGCCAGACAAAACTATTGTTTGATTTTCTGTATAAATTCTTAAGTATCCAGAGTTTTACATATTTAGTTTCGAATTTTTCTTCCAACAATTCTTCAACTTCTTGACGAGAAGAAATACTATTAAAATCAATTGAAATCATAGTGTCTAAGACTTCCTGATGTAAATTGCTTATTTCATATTTTCTTGGACTAATGTCAACAACAATTATTTTATTAATAATTTCAGGATGTTTAACAGCGAGATTCATGGCGAGTTTGCCACCCATTGAATGTCCTATTAATACAGGATCTTCCAATTTATTTGTTTGAATGAATTCAAGTATGTCATCACTCATGTTTTCGTAGTCAAACTCATCACTATGTTCCGACCTGCCATGATTACGCAAGTCGGGAATAAATACATTATAATTTTCAGATAATTTTTTTCCAATAGTAACCCAATTGTCAGAAACACCCAATAATCCATGTAGAATAATAATTGATTGTCCTTTGCCAAAATTTCTGAAAAATAGTTTCATGGTAAAAAATTATAAAAGACAAAATTAGTAAGATTTATTATTGGCAATATAAATTAATTATATTATTTAATACAAAACTAAAATTTTTATTAATTTTGATTTTATATAGGCAAAATATTACTGTTCTTGAATTTGAAATTAGTAGAGTAGGATTTAAAATAATTGAGAATAAAAAATATTGTAGGTATTTAGAAATTAATTAAATTTGTTTTATTATGTCATTATTTTATACTAGTGAACAAATTGATGAATTAATTAGAGAAGAAAAGCTTATAAGCCTTGAAGGCTATCAGTCTTTATTTAAACTTAAAGATACAAAAGCTTCTCATAAAGAGCAGAGTGTTGAAATTAAAAGAAGTTTTGATGATGATAGCTTTTTTAAGATAATTATCAGACAAAACGAAAATAATCTTTTCGATTTTTCAGTAATTTTTGCAATAGTTTTCAAAAACAATAATCAAATTTTTAAATTAAGACGATATAATGGAAAAAGTCATAGGCATCGCAATAAAATTGAAAACGAAAAATTTTATGATTATCATATTCATCAAGCAACAGAAAGATATCAAATAGCTGGAAGCAAAGAAGAAACTTTTGCTCAAACTACGGAATTATATACTGATCTTCGTGGTGCTATTTATTTAATGATGAGAGAATGTAATATAATAGAGCCAGAAGGATTACAACAAAATTTATTTTAATGGATATTAAAACAATAAATAGAGAAATAAAAAGTAAAATAAGTAATGAAATTGAAATCATTGCAGAAGGTGAAAATCGTTTCAGATTATTTTCTCCTTTTACTTTTATTGATGGTGATGAATTCTGTATATTACTAAAAAAAACTTCAAAAGGTTGGCAAATCACTGATGAAGGACATACTTTTATGCATCTTAGTTATGATATTGAATACAAGGATTTACTTAAAGGTACTAGAAGTAGCATTATTGAAGATTCATTATCTCAGTTTAACATAAACAATAATCAAGGTATTCTTTTAAAGAACACCATAGAAGAAAATATAGGCAATGCACTATTTACATATATTCAGGGAATTATTAAAATCACAGATATTGATCACTTATCTCGGGAAAGAACAAAATCTACCTTTATGGAAGATTTATCCAGTTTCCTCAACGATTTTATTCCAAATGAGAGGGTTAAAAATAATCATTTTTTAATAGATAATGATCCACAAGGAAAATATCCTATTGATTTTTTTGTTAATGGGATGGAGCGTCCATTGTTTATTTTTGGTATTTTAAATGACAGTAAAGTTAAAGATGTTACTGTTAATATTTTACAGTATGAACGCTGGGGTATTTTATTTAAACCTGTTGCGATTTTTGAAAATCAAGAAACTATAAACCGCAAAGACCTCGCTAGATTTAGCGACGTAGTTGATAGACAATTCAGTAATCTTGTATCGAATAAAAATAGAATTAAAACATTTACAAAGGAATTAATGCAATAATACTTCTACTTCAATTCCCTCAAATATAGCTGTACAACATTTTCTAATCCCAAATACAAAGCATCGGAAATCAAAGCATGACCAATTGATACTTCGAGTAAACCCGGAATATTTTGAGCAAAATATTTCAAATTTTCAAGATTAAGGTCATGTCCTCCATTAATTCCCAAGCCTACTTCATTAGCAGCTTTTGCAGCTAATATGAAAGGTTCAATAGCTTTTTCACGGTTTTTGGGATAGTCAGTTGCATAGCTTTCGGTATAAAGTTCCACTCTGTCTGTTCCGGTTTTTACTGCATGTCGGATGATTTCGGGATTTGCATCAACAAAAATTGATGTCCTGATACCATGGCTTTTGAACTCTGAAATTACTTCTTTCAAAAATGATTCGTTTTTGATAGTATCCCAGCCGGCATTTGAAGTTATTGCATCGGGAGCATCAGGAACCAAAGTAACCTGAGCGGGTTTAATAGAAATAACCAAGTCAATAAATTTCTTAATAGGATTTCCTTCGATATTAAATTCTGTTGTAAGAATTGGTTTCAAATCTTTTACATCCTGATAGCGAATATGTCGCTCGTCGGGTCGTGGATGAACAGTAATTCCTTGTGCTCCGAATTCTTCCAAATCAATGGCTGCCTGAATTACATCGGGCAAATTTCCTCCTCTTGCATTACGCAGAGTGGCAATTTTATTAATATTTACGCTTAATTTTGTCATAGTATAAAATTTACATTACAAAATTAGGAAATAGTATGTTTGCTTTCACTATTTTTGTTTGAAAAATTATTTTATTTTTACCGAATGATTGCAAAGAATATAATTACTGATTCTGTTCAACCTCTTAAAACTTCCGATACCGGCTTATATGCTTTAAATATGATGGGCGAATACAAAGTCTCTCATTTGCCAATAGTAAACAATATTGAATTGTTGGGATTAATTTCTGAAAGTGATATTTACAGCATAAATAATTTTGAGCAACCTCTCGGAAATCATAAACTATCTTTGCAGCATCCGTTTGTTTCGGAATATCAGCATTTCTACGATGTCATAAAAATTGTTTCAGAACTAAAACTAACCCTAATTCCTGTTCTAAGCGATGAAAAAAAATATATCGGTGTTATTACTTTACAAGATTTAACTCAACATTTTTCTAAAATTGCTTCAATTCAAAATCCGGGTGGAATTATTGTCCTTGAACTAAGTAGTGTTGACTATTTATTAACTGAAATTGCTCAAATTGTTGAATCAAACGATGCTAAAATTCTAAGTTTATATGTTTCTTCTCATAAAGATTCAAGAAAAATGGAGTTAACGCTGAAGATTAATAAAATGGATATTGGTCCTGTTTTGCAAACTTTTAACAGATATAATTATATTGTTAAAGAATCATATTCCGAACTTACTTATTCCGAAGATTTACAAAAAAGATTTGATTCATTTATGAGTTATTTGAATGTTTGAAAATTTGGATATAAAATTACCAATTAAATGAAATATTTTTTCCTATCCATATATTTTATTTTCTTATCAATAAATATGTTCTCTCAGGAAAATATTATTGATGATAATATTCAGCCAATCTTAATTATTAATAAGATTACAATAACCGGAAATAAAGTAACTAAAGAACATATAATTTTTCGTGAGTTGGAATTTAAAGCCAAGGATACAATTTCTGCCAGAAATTTAAATGTTCTAATAAAAAAAAGTAAACGAAATTTATTAAATATTTCCTTGTTTAATTTTGTTACAATTGATACTTCTTTTGCTGGTTTTCAAAGAATTAACATAAACATAAATGTGGTTGAACGATGGTACACATGGCCGGTGCCTAAGTTTGAAATTGAAGAACGAAATTTCAATACATGGTGGGAAACAAAAAACTTTGCAAGGGCAAGCTATGGATTTTATTTGCTTAGAAATAACTTCAGAGGAAGAAAAGAAACATTAAAATTTCTCTTATGTTTAGGTTATAATCAAAGCTATGGTCTTGATTATGAAATTCCATATCTAAACAAAAAACAAACATTGGGATTAAAATTATCGGCAATTTACATTCAAAATCACGAAGTTGCCTATAATACCATGAACGATACTCTTGTTTACTATAAATCCGAAAATAGTTTTCTGAAAAAAAAATTTGTATCAGGAATTGAATTAATCATCAGGAAAAAAATTCATAACACTCATAATATTAAACTATCTTATAATTCTTACAATTTTGATGATACTCTTATTTCTCTTAATAAAGATTTTTCTTATTTCGGCAGAAAAAATCTTAGTTATTTTTCTTTATACTATAAGTTTAAAAATGATTACAGAGATTACAGCTCTTATCCTTTGGCTGGACATTATTTTGATATTGAAATTAATAAAGCTGGTTTTGGGATTTTAAAAGATGAATGTCTTGATGTTTTTATTATTAAAAGCGTTTTCAGGAAGTATTGGAAATTATCTAATAAATTTTATTTTGCTTCGGGTGTTTCAGGGAAATTGTCATCAAAATCTTTTCAACCATATTTTATGCAGGAAGGTTTGGGATATGGACGTAATTTTGTCAGAGGATATGAATATTATGTTGTTGACGGACAAAATTATGCAATGTTAAAAACTAATTTCAAATATGAACTCCTGCCAACGAAAATTTATACATTCAAATTCCTAAAAAGCGAAAAATTTAATAAAATTCATTATGCTTTTTACTTAAACATATTTGCAGATCTTGCCTATGTTGACGATGTTCAATTTTATAAAAACAATACTTTGTCAAATGAAACTTTATTTGGTTCTGGAATAGGTCTCGATTTTGTTACTTATTACGATAAAGTTCTCAGAATAGAATATTCAATAAATAAAATGAAAGAAACCGGTGTGTTTTTACATTTTATTGCACCTATATAATCAAGCTACTAAGCAAATATTTAGAAAAAAAGTGTAAAATTTTTTAAAATTATTATATTTAATTGAAACTGAAAATAATTAAAGTAGTATAATAGTAAATTGTTTTATTAAAAGGTGATTAAAACCACAGAATTCTAAAAATTTCCTATAGATGAATATTGCAATATTTGGAAAAAGTTTTAATGGAAATCTTATTAAATATTTTCAAGAACTAATATCAAAACTTGAAGATAATAATTGCAATTTGTATTTTTACAAACCTTTCCACGAATTAGTTGAGCACAAAGTTAAATTTAACTCAGAAGTACTTTTTTTCTCCGAACATTACGAAATAAAAAATAAGGTGGATGTTTTGTTAAGCATTGGTGGTGACGGAACATTACTTGACACAATAACATTAATAAGAGATTCAAACATCCCTGTTTTAGGGATAAATTTAGGACGGCTCGGATTTTTATCAAGTGTTTCAAAAGATGAAATTAGCACCTCAATGGAATCGGTTTTAAATGGAAATTATTCTTTAGACAAAAGAACTCTAATAAAACTTGAAACAAAAGAAAATTTATTTGGAGATTTGAATTTTGCATTAAACGAACTAACGATTCATAAAAAAGATAATCCATCATTAATTGTAATTCATGTTAGTGTTGATGATCATTTTTTAAACTCTTATTGGGCAGATGGATTAATTGTTTCAACTCCTACAGGTTCAACAGGATATTCTCTAAGTTGTCATGGGCCTATAATTGCTCCCGGCTCAGACAATTTTATAATAAACCCGATTGCATCTCACAATTTAACTGTCAGGCCAATCGTTATCCCTGATAGCAGCACTATTAGAATAAATGTTGAAGGAAGAAATAAAGAATTTTCATTAGGCTTGGATTCTCGTTTTAAAAAAATTGATTCTTCATTCGAACTAACCATAAAAAAAGAAAAATTTTATATAAATCTTATTAATATGCCCGAAAAAGATTTTTTTTCAACTATTAGAGAAAAACTAAAATGGGGGCTGGATGTTAGAAATTAATTATCAATATTGTATTTATTAAAAAATTATAGTAATTTTGCGTACTAAATATAAAAACCATGAAAAGAATCTTTTTTACAATATTCGTTGTTCTTATATTATTAAATATTAATATTTATGCTCAACGGCACGAGTTAGGTGTATTTCTTGGTACTTCTTATTATATTGGAGATCTTAATGAGAGTGGTCATTTTGGAATGCCAAGCCCAGCGTTTGGATTAGAATACAGATATGCAATAAATCCAAGATTTGCTTTAAAGATAAACGGATATTATGGCAAAATTAGAGCTGATGATGCTATAACAGGAACTAAAGAAAGAAATTTAAGTTTTGAATCTCCATTAATAGATGTTGGTGCACAAGTAGAACTTAATTTCTTTGAATATTCTGCCGGTAGTCAAACCCATAGGTTTACGCCTTATATCACGGCTGGTGTTTCATTATTTCATTTTAATCCTATGGCTAAGTTCGAAGGAGAATTGTTTGAATTGCAACCCATGGGAACAGAAGGACAAAATACAACTCAATATCCCGACAGAAAACCTTATAAACTTACTTCAATAGCTATTCCTTTTGGTATAGGTTGCAAATGGAGTATTTCGCCCATTGTTACTCTAAGTTTCTCATGGGGACTAAGAAAAACTTTTACAGATTATCTTGATGATGTTAGTACTACTTATGCATCCCCTTCAGTTTTAAGTGCTGAAAACGGACCTTATTCTATGGTGTTAGGTAACAGATCATTTGAAAATACTCCTTTGTATGATAATGGTTGGGGAGAACCCTACGATGACCCTAATGCTGTTGACCCTGAGTCATTTCCTCTTTATCCCAACGATTTTGCAGAACTTATGACTGATTACCAAAGAGGAAACTCTAAGAACAAAGATTGGTACTCATTTGCAGGACTTACTATTACTTTTAAAATTGTTGGACCTAAGGCTAATTCTTGTCCAGCATATCAACGACACTTCCAATATAGAGAATATTATATATTTTAATATAAAAAAATAATATTTTTCCATTATTTCTTTGTAAGATAAAATGAGCATGAAGGATAAAATAAATTTAGATAAACTGCCTTCACATATTGCCATAATTATGGATGGAAACGGCAGATGGGCAAAGATGAAGGGCAAGAGAAGAATGTTCGGTCACGAGAATGGAGTTACTGCCGTTAGAGAAGTAGCTGAAGCTGCTGCTGAAATTGGTGTGAAATATTTAACATTATATGCTTTTTCAACAGAAAACTGGAATAGACCTAAGTATGAAATTCAGGCATTAATGAGATTGTTAGTTAATACAATAAATAATGAAACTAAAACACTAAATAAGAACAATATTCGTTTACTTGCAATTGGGGATTTACATAGTTTACCAAAAGATTGTTATAATCAATTAAATGAAGCTATTAGCAATACTGCTCATAATACAAGAATGACACTTGTTTTAGCTTTAAGTTATAGTTCTCGGTGGGAAATTGAAAATGCTATGAAGGAGATTGCAAAAAGAATCAAAGATAATAAAATGGAGATTGATGATATTAATCAAAAGAGTATTTCAAATTTCCTTACTACTGCTAATATTCCAGACCCGGAGTTGTTGATTAGAACTAGTGGTGAATATAGAATTAGTAATTTTCTTCTTTGGCAAATTGCTTATTCCGAATTGTATTTTCCTTCAAAATTATGGCCCGATTTTCGTAAAGAAGACCTATTTGAAGCTATTGTTGAATATCAAGGGAGAGAACGTAGATTTGGTAAAACAAGTGAACAATTAAATAATTTTACAAACTAATGAACTTAAAACACTTCAATCTTATATTAATATTTTTTGCTTTTTTATCAATTTACCAACTTAAAGCTCAGGTTTCTACAGATGATAATTTAAAATATCTTAATTATTCCAATCCTAAAGAATATGTTATTGGTGGAATTACGATTTCCGGCATTAAATATATCGACAACAAAGTGTTGATAATGCTCTCTGGAATTGCAGTTGGAGATAAAATAAAAATTCCAGGTGAAAGCATTTCCAATTGCATTAAAAAACTTTGGGAGCAAGGTTTTTTTGAAAACATAAAAGTTACTGCAACAAAAATTCAGGGCAACACAATTTTTCTTGATATTTATATGGAAGAAAGGCCTCGCTTGGCAAAATTTTCATTTAATGGAATAAAAAAATCTGAAGCAGATAATATTCGCGATGAAATTAATCTAGCCAAAGGTGATATTATTACTGATAATTTGGTTATTAGAACTAAATCAATAATTAAAGATTACTTTGTTGACAAAGGATATCTTAACGTTAGTATAGACACAAAATCTGAAAAAGATACAACACTTGTTAATAGTGTTATTCTTTATATTAATATTAATAAAAGAAAAAAAGTTAGGATTAATAAAATTAATATTACTGGAAATAGAAATATTAATAATAGAAAACTTAAGCGAACTTTTAAAGAAACAAAAGAAAAAAGCATAATAAAATTTTATAAAACATCAAAATTCATTGAATCAGATTATAAAGACGATAAAACAAAACTTATTTCAAAATATAATGAATTAGGTTTTAGAGACGCTCGTTATATTAGTGATACTATCTATGATTTTAATAAAAAATCAATAAATATTGACATTGAAATTGATGAAGGAAAAAAATATTATTTCAGAAATATTACATGGATTGGAAATACTAAATATCCTTCTGGAATTTTAGATAAAGTTTTAGGAATAAAAAAAGGTGATGTTTACAATCAAAAAATATTAGAGACTAATTTGTTTATGAACATGGAAGGGCAGGATGTTAGCTCTTTGTATCTTGATGATGGTTATTTATTTTTCAATCTTACTCCTGTTGAAGTCCTTGTAAAAAATGATTCTATCGACCTTGAAATTAGAATTTATGAAGGCAAACAGGCAATTGTTCGAAAAGTTACAATAAAAGGAAATCTAAAAACCAGCGACCATGTTATAATTAGAGAAATAAGAACAAAACCGGGACAATTGTTCAACCGTTCTGATATTATTAGAACACAAAGAGAATTAGCACAATTAAGATATTTTGATCAAGAAAAACTTAGCGTAAATCCAAAACCTAATCCACAAGACGGAACTGTTGACATAGAGTATGTTGTTGAAGAAACATCTTCAGACCAAATTGAACTATCCGGTGGATGGGGAATGGACAGAATTGTTGGTACATTAGGTCTGTCGTTTAATAACTTTTCCTTTAAAAATTTCTTAAAGAAATCTGCATGGAGTCCTTTACCTTCGGGCGATGGACAAAAACTTAGTATTAGAGCTCAATCTAATGGTGCATATTATCAGGCTTATAATGCATCTTTTACTGAACCTTGGCTTGGTGGCAAAAAACCAAATTCATTTACTATTTCTCTTTATCATTCAATTCAATCAAATGGTTTGCCCAAAGACAATGATTCAAGGCAATCTATTACAATTGACGGATTAACACTTGGCTTAGGAAAACGATTAAGATGGCCAGACGATTATTTTACTTTATATCAAGCAATAAGCTTTCAAAATTATTATCTTAATAATTACTATTCATCATTTTTGTTTACTGATGGCAATTCTTATAATTTTAGTTATAATTTTGTTTTATCAAGAAATTCAATCAATCAGCCAATTTTTCCTGAATCCGGTTCCGAAGTTTCATTGTCTTTGCAGTTGACACCACCATATTCCCTTTTTAGCGATAAAGATTATTCTGCTTTAAACAGCACAGAAAAATATAAATGGATTGAATATCATAAATGGAAGTTTAATGCAGCTTGGTTTACTCCTCTTGCTGCTAATAAAACAGGAAAAACTAAACGAACCTTAGTTTTAGCATCAAGGTTTAAGTTTGGATTCCTCGGTATGTATAATACAGATATTGGAATTGCTCCTTTTGAAAGATTCTATTTAGGTGGTGATGGATTATCAGGTTATGCTTTAGACGGTAGAGAAATTGTTGGTCTTAGAGGATATGCCAATAATTCTTTAACTCCCCGTGGCACTCAAGGATATATTGGCGGTACATTATTTAACAAATACTCCTTTGAATTAAGATACCCAATTTCTCTTAATCCAATGGCTACAGTTTTTATATTGGGATTTGCTGAAGCTGGAAATGCCTGGAGTAAATTTGACGAATATAATCCTTTTGATGTAAAAAGGTCAGCAGGACTTGGAGTTAGAATCTATTTGCCGATGTTTGGAGTTTTAGGTCTTGACTGGGGATATGGATTTGATGAGATACTGGGAGTACCGGGAGCAAACAAAGGTCAATTCCATTTCTCAATTAATAATTCTATAGATTAGAAAAATAATTAATTTATCTTAATAAATAAAAAATATAAAAAAATAGGAGGATAAAAAAATGAAACGTTTAACTTTTTTAGCAGTTTTTATTATTGCTATAAGCATGTATTCTTTTGGACAAAAATATGCTTATGTTGATACAGATTACATTCTTGAAAACATCTCAGAGTACAGAATTGCTCAAGACCAATTAGATGAGTTATCAGTTAAATGGCAAAAAGAAATCGAAGAAAAATTTGCTGATATTGATAAACTTTATAAAGCTTATCAAGCAGAATCTGTATTGTTACCTGAGGATATGAAGAAAAAAAGAGAAGATGAAATTATTAATAAAGAAAAAGAAGCTAAAAATTTACAAAAAAAGAGATTTGGAAAAAACGGTGATTTGTTTAAAAAACGCCAGGAATTAATTAAACCTATCCAAGATAGAATTTATAATGCTATTGAAGAAATTGCCACTAATTCCAATTATGCTGTTATTTTTGATAAATCCGGTTGTCTTACCATGCTATATACAAATCCAAAATACGACAAAAGCGATGCAGTTCTCGATAAACTTGGGTATAAACCAGGTGCAATACAAAAACAAAAAGGGGAAGGTTCAGGCGAAAATAGACGAAAATAATCAAATGTTTTTTATTTGATGAAAATTTTATATATGTTTGCAAACTAATTTTTAAAAAGAAAAAAATGAAAAATCTTTTAAAGTGTATTATTATTATTTCATTAGTTGCATTTTCATTTAGTGTAAATGCTCAAACAAAAGCAAAATTCGGTCATATTGATTCTCAAGCATTACTTGATGCAATGCCTGGCAAAGATACTGCTCAGATAATTATGGAGCAATATCAAAAAGAATTGGAATCACAGCTCGAAGCAATGCAAAAAGAACTTGAAACAAAGTATAATCAATACATGGCAGATCAGGATAATGTTACTGAATTGATTAAAAAGACTAAAGTGCAAGAACTTCAAGACTTGCAAGCTAGAATTGAACAATTTCAGACAGATGCACAAAAACAATTCAAAGAAAAAGAAGCAAGTTTGCTGAAACCTATTGTTGACCAAGCTAAGGCAGCAATTGAAAAAGTTGCAAAAGATAATAAATATACATATGTTTTTGATTCCGGTATTGGAGTACTACTTTACAAAGAAGATGCAGACGACATCTTGCCTCTCGTTAAAAAGGAATTAGGTATCGAATAAAAAATATTTAATAAAATAATCAAAAGAAACCAACCATTAGAAGGTTGGTTTTTTTTTGAATCAATTTTCAACCATTTTCCTTTCTGAGTTGATTTCTAACATATAAAAGTCTAATAATCTAATCTTTCTTATACCAGAAAAAGAATTTTCGTTGTTCGAGTTTTTGGGGTTTTGTTTTTGCTGTGTAGATTTTCTTTAATGAATAGGGGTGATAACCCGAATAATAAATTACTGTTGCAAGAGTCATGGGAGTGGGAGTGAAGTCCTGAACTTGTTCAAGTTTAAATCCAAGCTTTTTTGTTTTTGCTGCCAAATCAGCCATGTCTTTTACTTCGCTTCCGGGATGACTTGAAATGAAATATGGAATTAATTGTTGGTTTAATCCTGCTTGCTCGGAGTAGTCTATAAATTTTTTTCGGAATTCATAAAACAAATTAAAAGAAGCTTTTCTCATTATATCAAGAACTTTATCAGAAGTGTGTTCCGGTGCTATTTTCAGTCTTCCAGAAACATGTTTTTTTACCAATAGTTTGATATATTCATCATAGTATTTTTTCTTTGATTCTTCATGCGATTTTCCAACCAACATGTCATAGCGAATCCCACTGCCGATGAATGCTTTTTTTATTTTTGGATTTGCCGAAACCTTGTTATACAAATCTATTAATGGTTTATGGTTGGTGTTTAGATTGTAACATTTTTCTGGGAAAATACAACTTGGTCTATTACATTTTTTGCAAATATTTCCATCTAAACCTTTCATTTTATACATATTTGCTGTAGGTCCTCCAAGATCGGAAAGGTAGCCTTTGAAATCAGGTAAAGAAATTATTTTATCAATTTCATTTAATATGGATTTCTCAGAACGACTGGCAACAAATTTTCCCTGATGAGCAGAAATAGTACAAAATGCACAGCCACCAAAACAGCCTCTATGAAGATTAATAGAAAATTTAATCATTTCGTAGGCTGGAATATTTCCTCGTTTTTTGTATTTCGGGTGGGGCAAATAAGTGTATGGTAAATCAAAGGAAGAATCGATTTCTTTTTCTGTCATTGTTGGAAAAGGTGGGTTAACAATTACAAGATTTTGCTCAACATTTTGAGTTAACCGTCTGGCATTAATTTTATTCGATTCCTGTTCAATGTATTTGAAATTAGATGCAAATTTCTTTTTATCTAAAAGACATTCTTCATGAGAAGTTAATTCAAAAGTTTCCCAACTTTTTTCAATAGGTAAATTTTTTTCTTTTAATTGTAAAAATGCTGTTTGTGGAATATTTGTAATAGATGAGACCGGAACTCCTTTGTCCAATAATTTTATAATTTCCTTAAATGGTTTTTCGCCCATCCCATAAACCAAAATATCAGCTTTACTTTCAGCAAGAATTGATGGTTTTAGTTTATCTGACCAATAATCATAATGAGTTAATCTTCGCATGGAAGCTTCAACTCCGCCAATAATAACAGGCGTTTCGGGATAAAGGTTTTTTAGAATATTTGAATAGACAATTGTTGCATAGTCTGGTCGGAAACCGGATTTTCCTCCGGCAGTATATGCATCATCAGATCGAAGTCTTTTGTTGGCAGTATAATGATTTACCATGGAGTCCATATTGCCTGAAGTAACTCCAAAACACAATCTTGGTTTCCACAATTTTTTAAAATCTCTTAAGTCGTCCTGCCAATTTGGTTGTGGAATCATGGCAACACGAAAACCTTCGTTTTCAATAATTCTTCCAATTACTGCTCCCCCGAAAGAGGGGTGGTCAACATAAGAATCACCCGAAATTATAATAACATCAAGTTCATCCCAGCCTCTTTTTTCTACTTCCTTTTTTGTGGTAGGAAGCCAGTCGGTTATAGGAAGATAATTCATAAGTTTTTTTACAATAAACCCAACTCAAGTTTTGCAGCTTCTGAGATATTTTCTTGCGACCAAGGTGGGTCAAAAACCACTTCAACATGAGCATCATTAATCAACTCAATTCCTTTCACTTTGTCATGAACTTTAGAAGGTAATGTTTCAGCTTCAGGACAATTAGGACTTGTCAAAGTCATTTTTATCCATGCCTCTTTATTTTTATCGATTTTTATTTCATAAATCAATCCTAAATCATAAATATTCACAGATATTTCAGGGTCATAGATAGTTTTAATTATATCAAGAACCACAGTTTCAAGTTCAAGAAATTTTATTTTTTCCTCTTCCATAACACAATTTATCTAAGATTCATATTTTGTTTTAAAAACCAAAGCATATAGTTTCATTTGTTTAATCATTGATATTAGCCCGTTTGAGCGTGTTGGAGAAAGATGCTCCTTTAAACCAATTTTATCAATAAAATCCAATTTTGCATTGATAATAAAATCGGGTGTATGGTCTGACAATGTTTCAATAAGCATACTAATAATTCCCTTAGTAATAATTGTATTACTGTCCGCTGAGAATTTTACTATACCATCTTTATATTCTGCAAATAACCACACTTTTGATTGACATCCTGAAATTAAATATTTGTCAATTTTATGTTCTTCATTCATAGCAGGTAGTGCTTTTCCAATATCAATGATATGGCTATACTTTTCTGTCCATTCTTTGAATTTATCAAATTCTTTAAGAAGATTTTTTACTTTCTCATCGTTATTCATTTTCTTAATTTTCTTAAAATTTTCATTTTCTATATCTTAAAGTAAAATTCGGTTTTCTCATAAAAAACCAAATTGATAATCAAAAATAATATTTTTTTATTCAAACATTTTCTTAACTTTTTTTATTGCCTTAATCAATTCATCAATTTCTTTTTTTGTATTATAAAAAGCAAAAGAAGCTCTTACTGTTCCGGGAATTTTAAATCTGTCGATAATTGGTTGAGTGCAATGATGTCCGGTGCGAACGGCAATTCCAAATTGGTCAATAATTACTCCTGCATCGTAAGGGTGAATATCTCCAATTAGAAAGGAAATGATGCTTGCTTTTTTATCAGCAGTGCCAATAATTCGTAACCCATCAATTTTTAAAAGTTCATTTGTTCCATACTGCAAAAGTTCATTCTCGTAGTTTGCAATATTTTGAATTCCTATATTTTCAATATATTTCAATGCTTTTTCAAAGGCAAGTGCTCCACCGACATTAGGAGTTCCTGCTTCAAATTTAAAAGGCAGTTCATTGAAAGTTGTTTTTTCGAAAGTTACGTCTTTAATCATTTCACCTCCGCCCTGATAAGGAGGCAATTCTTCGAGAAATTTCTCTTTTCCAAACAATACGCCAATTCCCATAGGAGCATAAGCTTTATGTCCGGAAAAGCAATAAAAATCACAATCTAATTCCTGAACATCAACTTTAAGATGTGAAATAGCCTGAGCTCCATCAATTAAAACAGCAACATTATATTCGTGGGCTTTTTTGATTATTTCTTTAACAGGATTGATTGTTCCCAGAGTATTTGAAATATGGTTTACAGCAACAAGTTTTGTTTTTTTGTTTAATAGTTTTTCAAAATCATCAAGTTTGAGTTCGCCTTTTTCATTAATAGGAATTATTTTTAGAGTAGCTTTTTTCTCCTTGCAAATCATTTGCCATGGAACAATATTTGAGTGATGCTCTAATTCCGAAATAATAATTTCGTCTCCTTCTGACAAGAATTTTTTCCCGAAAGACGAAGCAACAAGATTTATTGATTCCGTTGTTCCACGAGTAAAAACAATTTCGTTAGAATTTTTGGCATTAATAAATTTTTGAATATATTTTCGAGATTCTTCGTATGCTGTTGTAGCTTTCTGGCTAAGATAATTAATTCCGCGATGTACGTTACTATTTTGTTTTGAATAATAGTGTGATAAAACATTAATCACTTCCTGTGGTTTTTGAGTGGTAGCTGCATTATCAAAATATATCAAAGGTTTATTATAAACTTCCTGATGAAGTATTGGGAAGTCATTTCTTATTTTATTTATATCGATTTTCATTTGTTTTAAATTTTATATAAATCTAAAATTAATTGGTGCTTGCCATTTGTGATTTTTTAAAATTTATTTATACTTTTATACTTTATAGACTGAACTAACTATATTTTACTTAAATCAATGTCAAAATAAATATGTATGTCATCTTTACAATGAAGAACACATTGGTCGCAAATTGTAAGTTCACCTTTTAATCTTTTAACAACCATTGTGTCAATTCTTTCTCTAAGATTTTTTAATGATATATTATTAACAACTTCAGCAGCAAAAGCATACATTAATAAAATTCTTGCATTTTTTTCACAAATTCCTCTTGATTGGATATAGAACATTGCCTCGGTGTCAAGTTGTCCAACAGTAGCTCCGTGGCTACATTTTACATCATCAGCATATATTTCAAGAAATGGTTTAGTGTTTACTTTTGCTGAATCGGTTAGCAAAATATTTTTATTACTCTGCAAGGCATTGGTTTTTTGAGCATTTCTTCTGACAAGAATATGCCCGTTAAACACAGCACTTGCTTCGTCGTCGATTATTCCTTTAAAAACTTCGTTGCTGAAACAATTTGGTTTAGCATGGTCGATAAAAACATGATTATCAATATGCTGTTTTCTATCCATTAAATATAATCCATAAACATTTGCATTACAATTCTGACCATTTAAGTAAACATGTGAGTTATTACGGATTATTCCACCATTCAAAGCTATAGTGTTTGATGTTAAATTGCTATCTTGGTTTTGGAAAAAATAAGATGTGGTAATAATTGTTGAATTCTCATCTTTATTCTGAAGTTTATAATAATCTAAAGTTGCATTTTCATCAATAAAAAATTCGTTAACGGAGTTAATCAAGCTATCGTTATTAGTTATTGAATCATCACAATGAATCAAAGTAAGTTTGCTGTTTTTTCCGAGGATTATTAAATTCCTGGGTTGTGATAAAATATTTTTTTCAGTATTTATTATGTTTACAATTTGAATAGGTTTTGATACTTCAACACCATCGGGAACATAAATAAATATTCCATCTTGAGCAAAAGCAGTATTCAGTGCATTTAGTCCGTTTTTTTTAATGTCAGCATATTTTCCATAATGCTTTTCAAAAATTTCGGGATATACTTCCATTGCTTTTGCTAAACTTCCAACTATAGTTCCACTTGGCAAAGTTGTTAGTTGAGATTTTTTATAAACATACCATCCATTTAATGTTGTAAACAAATATGTTTCAAAATTGTTAACCTTGCAACGAAATATTTTATCAATATCAACATCATCTTTTTCGGGAGATAAAATACAATCATAATTTTTTAGCAAAGCATTATTAAGATTAGTATTTTTCCATTCTTCAAGTTTTTGGGATGGGAATCCCAGTTTTTCAAAATTTGTTATCGCCGATTTTCGTAATTCCGAAATAACAGGGGAATCATTTTTAGTTAATATTTTTTTGTTCTCATTGAAAAGAGAGAGCATAAAACTTTTTAACGGAATGTCCTGTAAATTCTTTTTCATATCCTTTTTTAATGTTTGAAAATGGCTTATTGCTCTAATTCTTTTTTTATCCAGTTATAACCTTTTTCTTCTAATTCCATTGCTAATTCTTTTCCACCCGATTTCACAATTCTGCCCTCGTATAAAACATGAACAAAATCGGGAATAATATAGTCAAGAAGACGTTGATAGTGAGTAATAAGAACTGTTGCGTTATCTTTGGCTTTTAATTTGTTCACACCATTAGCAACAATTTTTAATGCGTCAATATCCAATCCGGAATCTGTTTCGTCAAGAATTGATAAAGTTGGCTCTAACATAGCCATCTGAAAAATTTCGTTTCTTTTTTTCTCGCCACCGGAAAATCCTTCATTCACCGAACGATTTGTTAAGTCCGATTTAATATCAACAAGTTTTTTCTTTTTTTCCATCATTTCAAGAAATTCAGAAGCTGGTAATGCTTCAAGACCTTTATATTTTCTTTGTTCATCAACTGCTGACCTCAGGAAATTTGTAATTGTAACTCCGGGGATTTCTACAGGATATTGAAAGCCTAAAAAAATTCCTTCTCTTGCTCTATCTACAACAGACATTTCAAAAAGATTCTTTCCTTTATAAATAATTTCACCATCAGTAATATCGTAAATATCCTTGCCTGCAATAACATTTGCCAGAGTGCTTTTTCCTGTTCCGTTAGGTCCCATAATAGCATGAACTTCTCCGGGTTTTACTTCAAGATTTAAACCCTTTATAATTTCTTTTCCTTTAATAGAAACTTTCAAGTTTTTTATAATTAGCATTTTTTTGTTTTTTTCTGATTATTATTAATTCTATCCAACACTTCCTTCCAAACTTATTGAAAGCAGTTTTTTTGCTTCAACAGCAAATTCCATAGGTAGCCTGTTAAGAACTTCTTTTGCATAGCCGTTAACAATTAAACCAATGGCGCTTTCAGTTTCAATTCCTCTTTGGTTACAATAATAAAGCTGCTCTTCAGAAATTTTAGAAGTAGTAGCTTCATGTTCAACAATCGAAGATTTATTATCTGTTCTGATGTATGGAAAAGTATGTGCTCCGCATTTATCTCCTAACAACAAAGAATCGCATTGAGAATAATTTCTTGAACTGACAGCTTTTTTATTTATTCTAACAAGACCTCTGTATGAATTATTACTAAAGCCTGCTGATATTCCTTTTGAAATTATAGTGCTTTTTGTTTTTTCTCCGATATGAATCATTTTGGAACCTGTGTCAGCTTGCTGATGATTATTTGTAACTGCAACGGAATAGAATTCTCCTGTAGAATTTTCGCCCTGCAAAATACAGCTTGGATATTTCCATGTTATTGCTGAGCCAGTTTCTACTTGAGTCCATGAAATTTTTGAATTTATTCCTTTACAAATTCCTCTTTTAGTAACAAAATTATAAATCCCACCTTTTCCATCTTTGTTTCCTGGATACCAATTTTGCACAGTAGAATATTTTACTTCGGCATTGTTCATTGTAACAATTTCAACAATAGCAGCGTGTAATTGATTTTCGTCGCGTTGAGGTGCGGTGCAACCTTCGAGATAACTCACATAACTATTATCATCAGCAACGATAAGTGTTCTTTCAAATTGTCCGGTGTTTTCTGTGTTAATTCTGAAATATGTTGATAATTCAATAGGACATTTTACACCCTTCGGAATATAACAAAAGGAGCCATCGCTGAAAACAGCAGAATTTAAAGCTGCAAAATAATTATCACCGTAAGGAACAACAGAACCCATATATTTTTTTATAAGTTCAGGATGATTCAGAACTGCTTCGCTAAAAGAACAAAAAATAATACCGAGTTTTGAAAGAGTGTCCTGGAAAGTAGTTTTAACCGAAACACTATCGAAAACCGCATCAACAGCAACGCCGGATAATTTCTTTTGTTCATCAAGGGAAATTCCGAGTTTATTAAAAGTATCTAATAATTCGGGGTCAATATCATCAAGAGAATCTAAAGTTACTTTTTTCTTTGGAGCTGCATAATAAATAATATCCTGAAAATCTATAGGTGGAATTTTGAGATGTGCCCAGCTTGGCATTTCCATGGTTTTCCATTTTTCAAATGCTTTTAGTCTAAATTCAAGCATAAATTCAGGCTCATTTTTTTTTGATGAAATAAAACGAATGGTATCTTCATTAAGACCTTTGGTGGCTATTTCCATTTCAATGTCAGTAACAAAACCATACTTATAATCGCCCTGGGTAGCATTGTTAATTATCTTATCGTTTTCTGAATCCTTCATTTATTATTTTGCTGTTAATTGCTTTCAAATAGTTTGCAAAGATAGAAATTAAGCTATTAAGGGGGCTTCTAATAATTCCTTTCTTTCAAGAAACAAATATAATGAATAAGATGTTAGGCACAAATTTTTCTTAATAGCCTAAGCTATTTAGAAAAATTTTAACGAAGCAGATTGTTTATAATATTTGTTCCT
>Ga0307991_1001040_pt1 | contig 19754 bp, 14 predicted proteins | sample EllFjometagen131_FD_203146 | JGI IMG/M metagenome (GOLD analysis project Ga0307991, IMG submission 203146) | Marine microbial communities from Ellis Fjord, Antarctic Ocean - #131 | ecosystem: Environmental > Aquatic > Marine > Unclassified | place: Southern Ocean | collected 2014-10-08 | reverse complement strand
GCACGTGGTTTGCTTTTCTACCGACTCATGGAACATGCAGTAGATTGCGCGCCCGTGTCGCGCCAAATGATTGTCGGAGGTCACCCTCAACATATAGCGGGTGGTTGAGTTAACTGCATACCCACTTAAAAGAAAAGATGGCCGCATATGGCAAAAGAAAGAATAATTAAAAATTACGAATTATGAATTATGAATATGAAAAAAACAGCACGGCATATAAAAAAATTGATCCAAACCGGAGAGGGGTATCATCTTGAATTTAAAAAATCTCTGGACAAGTCGTTTGCCGCGGAAATTTGTGCTTTTGCAAATGCGACCGGCGGGAAAATACTGATCGGCGTTGCGGATGACAAAACAATCACTGGGACCATCGCTGATAATATTACCCGTTCAAGAATACAGGATGTTATCAATCAAATAGAGCCCAAAATTGATGCTAAGATTTCTATAGCTGACAATATTATTGTTGTTGACGTGCCGGAAGGCATGGAAAAACCATACGGATGCTCACGGGGATTTTTTCTTCGGATCGGCCCAAACAGTCAGAAGCTTACCCGAAACCAGATAGTATCCTTTTTCCGGAAAGAAGGTCGTATCCGGTTTGATGAGATGGAAAATTCAAAAGCCGATTTTACAAAGGATTTTGATGCGTCGGCTTTTAATAATTTCCTTCGACTGGCATCCATCACCCCATCCATAGATCAAAAATTCCTTCTTACTAATCTTGATTGCCTTTCTGAAAACAAGCAAATGACCAATGCCGGAGTTCTGTTTTTCAGTAAAAGCATTGAATTTATAATGTTACAGGCAACCGTGACCTGTGTGCTTTACAAAGGATGCGAGAAAGTCCATATACTTGACAGAAAAGATTTCTCCGGCAACATCATGGAAAATATCGAAAATGCTGTTATGTTTGTCATGCGGCACACGAACCTTGAGTATCGTATTGAAACACTGCGACGGGAAGAAATCTCTGAAATCCCTGAAGTCGCCCTGAGGGAAGCCGTCGTCAATGCGGTCTGCCACAGGGATTATTTTGAAAAAGGCGCCAACGTGATGATTGAAATTTTTGAGGACCGTCTTGAAATTTCAAACCCCGGCGGCCTGCCATCCGGACTTACGGCGAAATCTTTCGGTACGAGAAGCGTTGCCAGAAATCCGGTAATCGCCGCATTGCTTCACCGTGCAGGGTATATAGAAAAAATCGGGACCGGAATTAAGCGTATCGAAAAAACCGTTGCAGAACACAAAAAAGGAAGCGTATCTTTTTCTTTTAATACATTTTTCAGGGTGTCTTTCAGCCGTGTTCAGGAAAACCGGAAAGCTTTAGGAGAAAAGTTGGGGGAAAAGTTGGGGGAAAAGTTGGGGGAAAATCGCCTGAAGATTGTTTCCCTGATGAAAAATAATTCAAAAATAACAATTCCCGAACTTGCCGAAAATATCGGAATCAGCACCACGGCCATTGAAAAAAATATCATGTATTTAAAAAAGCAAAAAATTATCAGACGCATCGGGCCGGCAAAAGGCGGGTATTGGGAAGTGGTAGATCTGGAAGAATAAAGAAAGAAAAATTACGAATTACGAATTACGAATTACGAATTACGAATGTTAAATGTGAAAAAAGCTGGTTCCGGCAGGTGTATCAGTTGTTTGGGAATGAGTTGAATCTATTGATTGATGAATTAAATGAGGCGTTGGCGGCGTGAGTAAACAGAATAATTCAGGCTTGCCTGATAATTGGGCTACAAGACCCTTAAAAGATATCACATCAAAAATTGTTGATGGGTCTCATAATCCTCCACGAAAACAAGATAGCGGTGTGCCGATGCTCAGTGCTCGGAACATAAACAACAATCAAATTAATTTTGATAACTATAGATTGATTGCTGAAACAGATTTTGAAAACGAACATAATCGGACAAGAATTACTCCGGGTGATGTTCTGTTAACTATTGTTGGCACTATTGGGCGTTCTGCTATTGTTCCAGATGGTATAAAGCCATTTTCTCTTCAACGAAGTGTTGCTGCCCTGACTTTTAAAGATACTGTACCCAAATATATGATGTATCAATTTCAGTCGCCTTTTTTTCAGAGACATTTTAATAAAGTTGCCAAGGGTACGGCTCAAAAAGGTATATACCTACGAACATTAGGTCAATCCATAGCCCGTGTAGCTCCATTGAACGAACAAACTCGCATTGTCGCAGAGATCGAAAAACAATTTTCCCGCTTAGATGAAGCGGTTAAAAACCTCAAGTGCGTAAAAGCAAATCTCAAGCGATACAAAGCATCTGTCCTCAAAGCCGCAGTTGAAGGCAAGCTCACGGAAGAATGGCGCAAAAACCACCCGGACGTTGAACCCGCCGACAAACTCCTTGAACGCATCCTGTCTGAACGCCGAAAAAAATGGAAAGAAGCAGAACTGGCAAAAATGAAAGCCAAGGGTAAAGAACCAAAGGATAATAAGTGGAAGAAGAAGCATAAAGAGCCACCTCAAGTTGACATGAGTTTAATGCCAGAGCTGCCAAATGGCTGGACGTGGATAAATTTACCACAGATTGGGGAATTAAATCGAGGCAAGTCAAAGCACCGTCCAAGAAATGCTTCGGTTTTGTATGGAGGCCCTTATCCTTTTGTACAGACTGGTGATGTAAGGCATGCGACAGGGACTATCAATCATTATACACAAACATATTCTGAAGAAGGATTAAAGCAAAGTCGACTTTGGCCGAAAGGCACTCTATGTATAACTATTGCAGCGAATATTGCCGATACTGCATTGCTTGGGCTTGATGCATGCTTCCCGGACAGTATTGTCGGTTTTATTCCCGATGCGGAATGCATTGACGTGAAGTTTATAGAATATTTTATACGGACAGCAAAAGAAAATTTGGAACGTTATGCGCCAGCCACCGCACAAAAAAATATAAATTTAGCGATATTAAGCGAAGTGGCAGTCCCTTTGCCTCCTGAAAAAGAACAGGAAAGAATAATTAATGAAATTGAAAAATGTCTTTCCATTGCCGAGAGCATCGAGCTTTCTATTGATAAAAATCTTGCCCATGCCGACCGCCTCCGCCAATCCATCCTTAAAAAAGCTTTCTCCGGTCAGCTTATCTCCAGAAAAAATTTAAAAGAGGGCCAATGAAAAAGAATTCATCATCAGAGAATCAACATGTTGAATGGAAAGCATCCTGGAGGGACGAGTATATAAAATGGATTTGCGGCTTTGCCAATGCCCAGGGAGGCTCTCTTGTCATCGGCAAAAACAATAAGGGCAATATAACCGGAATTTCGGATGCTAAAAAACTTCTAGTTGAAATTCCCAACAAGGTGCGGGATCTCCTGGGCATTATCGTTGAAGTAAATTTTAAAACCAGCAAGGGTAAAGACTTTTTGGAAATTCCGGTGGAACCATACCCGCATCCGATAAGTTATAAGGGTGAATATCATTACCGGTCCGGGAGTACCAAACAGGTACTTAAGGGCGCAAGCCTTGATGCTTTTTTGCTCAAAAAGTATGGGCTTCATTGGGATGGTGTTCCAGTACCGCATTTATCACCGGCTAATCTGGAAACAAGCGCTTTTACGCTCTTTGCCAAAAAAGCAGTGCAAAGCAAACGGCTGGGAGATGAAATCCTGCTGGAAAGCAGCGATTCACTTTTAAAAAAATTGCATCTTTTTGAAGGTTCTTATTTAAAGCGCGCCAGTGTTTTACTCTTTCACGAAGGCCCCGAAGATTTTGTCACAGGAGCCTTTATCAAAATTGGTTTTTTCAGAACTGATGCCGATCTCCTTTACCAGGATGAAATTCATGGCAATTTGTTTAAGCAAGTTGACAAGACACTGGATCTGCTTTTAACCAAATACATGAAAGCATACATCGGTTATGAGGGTATTCAGCGGATTGAGCAGTATCTTTTCCCTGTGCCGGCACTGCGCGAAGCATTACTGAACGCTGTTGTGCATAAGGACTATGCCAGCGGCGTTCCTATCCAAATTAGTGTGTATGAAGATAAAATCATTATCTGGAACCCGGGCCGCCTGCCCGAAGAGCTGACCCTGGACCTGTTACAGAAAAAACATCCATCTATCCCTTACAATCCTTTGGTCGCGGCTGTTTTTTTTCGAGCCGGATATATCGAAGCCTGGGGTCGAGGTATAGAAAAGATAAACCATGAATGTGATATGGCCGGTATACCGAAGCCTGATTATAATTATGAATTTGCAGGGCTGATGATCATATTCAAGACAGGCATTAAAGAAAAAACGCCGGGGAAAACGCCGGGGAAAACGCCGGGGAAAACGCCGGGGAAAACGCCTCTGCAAATACTGAAAATTCTATCTGATCAGCCAACACTGACTATCCCTGAAATAGCAAAAATGATCAAAAAATCTGACTCTGCAACAGAAAGAGCGATTCACAAATTACGGGAAGCCGATCTGATTAAACGAATTGGTCCGGCCCGGGGTGGCCACTGGGAAGTGACGATGAAGAAAAAAACTTCATGAGCTTCATGGTGAAAAAACAATACGGCAATATATTCAATATGTAGAAATTCATTTAATACGTGAACTAACGCACACAGGATATATTAAATATTTTTGATGCAAGAGAGGATAGATGAGTCCGGCTGATATTGTACAGAAACTATGGAATTATTGTAACGTCCTGCGTGATGATGGCATGTCTTACGGCGATTATGTGGAGCAGTTGACGTATCTGCTGTTTTTGAAGATGGCGGATGAGCGGACAAAGCCGCCCTATAATCAAAAAAGCATCGTGCCGCAAAAATACGACTGGCCCAGCCTGATCAAAAAAGACGGGGATGAGCTGTTTGATCATTACCGACTTGTACTTGAAAATCTGGGAAAGGGAAAAGGCCTGCTTGGGCTGGTCTTTATGAAGTCCCAGAACAAATTCCAGGACCCGGTAAAACTGCGGCGCCTGGTTGTGGACCTGATTGACAAGGAAAACTGGTCGGTCATGAGCGCGGATGTGAAAGGCGATGCTTACGAAGGGCTTTTGGAAAAAAACGCCCAGGATACAAAATCCGGTGCCGGCCAGTATTTTACGCCCCGCCCCCTGATCCGGGCCATGGTGGATGTGATGGGTCCAAAACCCGGCGAAACCATCTGCGACCCGGCCTGCGGTACCGGCGGTTTTATCCTTGCCGCCCATGATTATATTGTTGCGCAGAATCCGAACATGACCAAAACCGATAAAAAAAATCTTAAAGAAAACACATTCAAAGGATGGGAACTGGTTCAAAGCACGGCCCGCCTTTGCGCCATGAATCTCATGCTGCACGGTATCGGCAGCGACGAAAACCTTCCCGTTATTGTTGCGGATTCCCTTGCCTCGGACCCGGGTGACCGGTTTAACATGGTGTTGACCAATCCGCCGTTCGGGAAAAAAAGCAGCACGACCATTGTCAACGGCAAAGGCCAGATCGTAAAAGAAAAGGATACCATTGAAAGAGATGATTTTTGGACAACCACTTCAAACAAACAGCTAAATTTTGTTCAGCATGTAAAAACCATTCTCAAACAAAACGGTAAAGCCGCCGTTGTGGTGCCTGACAATGTGCTTTTTGAAGGAGGGGCCGGAGAAAACATCCGCAGAAAACTCCTGCACGAATGCGATGTGCACACCCTTCTGCGCCTGCCCACCGGCCTGTTCTATGCCCAGGGCGTAAAAGCAAACGTCCTTTTTTTTGACCGCAAAGCCGCATCGGAAAAACCATGGACCAAAAAACTCTGGATTTATGACCTGCGAACCAACGTGCATTTTACCCTTAAAACAAATCCATTAAAACGATCAGATCTTGATGAATTTGTAAAATGCTATAATCCCAAAAATAGAAATAAACGCAACCCCACCTGGACAAAAGAAAAACCAGACGGCCGCTGGCGGGCATATGATTATGAAGAAATCATCAATCGCGACAAAGCCAGCCTTGACATCTTCTGGCTAAAAGATCAAAGCCTCGAAGATTCCGAAAACCTCCCCGATCCCGGCACACTCGCACTTGAAATCGTTGAAGACCTTGAAGCCGCCCTTGAACAGTTCCGGGAAATTGCGGAGGATTTAGGGCCTGAAAATAATTTTTAAATAAACTTCTAATTGACCTCAAATTTTATATCAGGATGCCTCAAAACTTCGAGCGTGCTTCGACTTTGCTTCGTCTTCGAGGGTCGGGCCAAGATAACATGCTGTTATGAACTTCGAGGGTCGGGCCAAGATAACATGCTGTATTATTATTATTTTAATCCCAAACATAGGTGTTTTCAGGCCCTATTTCGTCCTTTTTGACCCCAAAATGATCACTATATGGAATTTGAGACTCTCGAAGTTGAGATGATTCTTCCGTTCCAATTCTCTTTCGCCCCTGAGCCAAAACACCCATCAAAAATTTCACGTTATCAATAAAGCGTTTACTTCCCACAGCGATACTCTTGCTCCATTTTTCGTCACGGTAATTACCATCATTTACCAAATAACTCTCAACCCATTTTTTATGACCGACTATCACGCTATCATAGGTATCAAAGCCAAGAAGTTCCCGGAGTCTTTCATAATTTATCAGAATGTTTTTCCTTTTTGGATTCTGGATTTCGTTGAAACCACAATAAAACCATTCAGAAGGATGCTTCACAACACCAGCCCGTACCATATTGAGATCAATGTATACGAGGCACTGCAACAGATGGTCGCCATCCTCGATAGCTGTGGCGTGATAACGATCCTCCCAGAAAGCTCCCTTTCGCCGTTTGCGCTGATTATATTCCTGGCCGGTTCTCCCTGCGATAAGTTTGATTGAATAATGATCCCGGCTGGAGTCCGTTAACGGCATTGAGCCTGATCATTTTCACCATTTTTTACGCCCCGTGTTTTGTGGCCGTAGTCTGCATCGCCCGTGAAGCAGGCTCCTGGAAGTGGGGCGCTTTTTCCATGGTGTTTAACACGATGCTTGCCTTTGTACTGGCAACCACGGTTTATCAAATCGGCACGGCCATAAACGTGTTTGGAGGATAATGATGGATGGATGGATTGTGTTTATCATCGTCGGCCTGGCGACCGTTCTTATTGGAAGGCAACTTTATCATAAGCTCAAGGCCGCAGGCACCGGATCAGACGCATGCGGCAATTGCTCATGCGGGGCTGAGGGAACATGTAACGCCTGCCCGTTGGAAAGGATTGAGGGGAACATCCCCCAAACCCTTACGCCAACATTTATTTTACTACACTATAGCAAGCCCAATCAAAAATTTTGTTGTTCCAATAAATCATTGTCCGCAAGTTCCACGATTCTGCCCAGCACTTCCTTGAAATTCATATCAATCCGCTGCTTATTATCAAAAATAGCGTCAAACACCTTTAGCCCGAATTCATCGTCCTTACGCACGGTCAATCTCACCGATCCCGGTGTAAAACAGCCGGTTTTCAGTACAACGTCCTCGTCCCCGTCCACAATTCCTATCACGGGTATCTGAGACCTGTACAGGATGTCCCCCGCAACAACGGTTGTATCGTCTCCAACGGTGACGACACCTTCCACATCGCGTGCCAGGTCGTATACATGCATCCCTGCATGGTCCACAAACACGACCCCGCTCCCCTTTGTTGCCCTGGTCCGGGGCGTATGTTCGGTGCGTCGAATCGCAGACGATGAAGCCAGCTTGACCGTGCGCAGATCCACGCCTCCAAACCGGTCCAGCTTTTCGATTCCGTGCTCCTTGACCGTGGCTCCCCGGATTTCGCAGATATGGCCATTTTGACATGCAAGCACGACCTTGGCACCTGTCGCCCGGCCGACCATAATACCGTCCACGAAAATAAAATCACCGGCGGCAGCAGTCGTCATGCAACGGAACACCTTCCCATCAGCTTCCCAGACAGACGGTTTGATCTGTATTCGATCCCTTTGCGATACCCCCATTTGGCGCAATACGTTTATGATGCGCCGATCGCATCCTTTAATCCATTCCACGAAAAAGGGCCCGCTGCATTCTACCTGCACGACCGGAACGTTCACGCCTGCCCGCTCAACGACCATGGCGCCAAAGACCAGGCCGGAATCTTCGGATTTTCCAAAATTGACGATCAGAATCGTGGCAGCCTTTGAAGCCAAATCATAAAGACACGCTCCGGGCATTTTATTCCAGAACTCGATGCCCTCCAATCCATTGTCGAATACCGCGGTTCGCCCCATGGTGCCGGCCAATACGCAGCACACCTCATCCGTTGTTTTCATTGCTTCTATGATTCGCCGCGCCCACCCGGAGTCAAATACCTCCGGTCCGTGAAACAGAAGTCCTATCATTGAGTCACCCCAAATAATTTTTTGTAAAGTTCAATATGCTCCCGACTCCACACTGCATCGTGGTCATGGCCATGCTCCTCCCAATGGCGAATGTTTTGTTCCCAGAGCTCAATGGGCTTCCTGTAACGGGTCACATCTCTGCCCGCCTGAGCCATGATCTCGGCCGCGTGTTCATAGGCGTCTGCCGCAAGGAAATACGCGCCTTTTGCTTCGCAAAATTTTCCCAGTCGTTCGTAAACCGCAATGCAGGCGTCCCAGTTTTCCGTTCTTTCGTGGATTTGTGCCATTCGGTATGTCAGGATAACGGCAAAATCTTTATTTCCGGCCAGCATCGCGGTTGTGAGTCCTCCCTCGTACGCAGACACCGCCGCTTCAATTTCGCCACGGGCTTCGTAAAAATTCGCGGCATTCATATATCCGTGGACTCCCAATGTATAGCTGCCCTTAAGGGTCTTCAGCTCCGCGTACTCCTTCCATTTATCCGCATCCGCAGCCCTTCGGGCATCGATTTCGAGCCTTCGTCCACGGTAGTAGGTATCGTCCTTGACCGCTTCCCAGTTCATTTATTCCCTCCTTATTTATTTCCAGATATTAAACAATACTCCTATAAGTCCCGTCATAACCATCACCCGCAGTCCTGTAGAAATCGCGAGGACGCGCACACCGACACCCGGGCCAAAAATCCCGAAGTAGTAAGGAACCAGATATCGAAGATTGATTCCGCTCGCCAGTAAATTCCCGATCAGCAGAGAAAGCACGACGTCTCTGCCCGTTATGCTCCCTGCGTAAAGAAGATTCCCTGCCACCGTAAAAGCTCCTACATTGCTTCCCAGTCGTATCGCCACGATCGAAAGCGCCTCCGGCGTAAGAGACGTAAATGCTGTCAGAAACGCAAGCCCTTTGTTCAGATGATCAAAAACTCCGGCATTGATAAACAGAAACATCACAAACGTGATCGGAACCGTGGTGCATATAATTCGAAAAATAGTTTTCCGGCTCTTCTTCGCACAGTCAATAAGGAGGCCCCAGGACATGGATGACGTGCCTGTCTTCCCGGCATAAGCTCTGGAAAAGGATGAATTCCCGGCCTCAAGAAAAAAACGGCCCGCCAGAAGCGCCACCAGGGTTTTGATGAGACATACCAGGACGAGGAGCCCGTAGTAAATGAGTCCGGACACGCCGATCAATGGGAGAGCCACGGGCAGCATCGTCCGCCAGTGCATGACTATCCCCGGAAAGGTATTCACGATTGCGGAAATCAGAAGCTCCCGTCTCCCGATAAGGCCTGATTCGTGATATTGAACCAGCATCGCATTCCCGGCGGCGGGTGACAGAAACGCGGTTAGAAAACTGGCACCACACTCCTTTTGCAGGTGGCCGAGAGATGTCAACGGACGTGTTATCCGGGCGATCCGGTTAATCCAGCCCAATGCAACCAGCAATTCAGCCGCAATCACCCCGGCGACAAATATGGGGAGCATGGTCGCAAGGAATTTGACCGAAGAAATGAGCGATGCGGTCAGGATGAGAGACATTGCTTTCTCCCGGAGTGACCGGCCGGCCCGGTCGGCAATATATACGGGTGGCCATTTGCCTGACTTATTGTTGATTCCACTCCATATACCGATCTTATATTTTCAATTGTCATTACCTGCCGCGGTTCTCCGCTGCAAAAAATTTTACCTGCGTTCAGCATCACCATTCTGTCGGAAAAACGGGATGCAAGGTTCAAGTCGTGCATGGCCAGCATGGCAGCCATACTGTTTGTCTTCACCATACCGGAAATCATTTCAAGCACCTCCATCTGATGTCTCAGGTCGAGGTTGCTGGTGGGTTCATCCAAAAGCAGGTAATCCGTATCTTGTGCGACTGCTCTTGCAAGTAGCACTTTTTGCTTTTGCCCGCCGCTTAACTGGTCAAAATCCCTCAAAGCGATATCCTCCAGATCCATGGATTCCAGGATATCCGCAACTGTTTCCATATCTTTTTTAGATGGTTTCCATTTAATATAAGGCCTTCTGCCCATCAAAACAGCATCAAATACCGTAATGGGAAACTTGGAAGGAGAACTCTGAGGCACATAACCTACGCACTTTGCATGGGCCATCCTGCTCATTCGGGATGTGTCCTTGCCATCAATCATAATTGTTCCCTTGTTCGGTTTAATGATTCCGGTGATACATTTTAAGAGTGTCGTTTTTCCGGTTCCGTTAGGCCCCACTATACTCAGGACCTCTCCCTGGCGCAGCTCTATTTTTAAATCTTTTAAGATAGCTGTATTATTGTACCCAAAAAACAGGCCCTTGACATTTAACATTACCAGTATTCTCTCTTTTTTTTCATTAATAAATAAAAGAAAAAAGGCACCCCTATGAAAGAAGTGACAATACCCAGGGGGATAACCTGAGGTGCCCAGCAGGTTCTTCCCAGGGTGTCTGCCGCTAAAACAAGAATGCCGCCTATCAACGCAGAGGCAGGAAGAAGAAACCAATGATCTCCTCCGATAACCATCCTGGCAATATGAGGCGCAACAAGTCCGATAAAACCGATTACACCTGTAAAACATATGGCGGCGGCCGTGATCAGGGAGGCAAGAATGACCCCGCACATTCTGATTCCTGTTACGTTTACCCCCAAAGCCTTTGCTGTTTCATCCCCTGCGGCAAGGAGATTGAAATCCCATGACCGCCTTAATATGACAGGAAATGGAAGGAGTATCATCACTGAGGCAATACCGACTTCTTTCCATCCGACTTTGGACAGGCTTCCGAAAAACCAGAACACGATTTCATGAACCTCCTCAACAGTCCCCATATATTGTAAGAGGGAACTGAGCGATGAAAAAAGAAACATGATGGCGATACCTGCCAGTATCATCGTCTCCGGGGTGGCATTTTTATATTTAGCGATTCCAAGAATGAGAAGAGAAGCAAGAAGGGCAAAGAAAAAGGCGCTTCCGGCAATAAGATATTGACTATAATAACTGCCGCCGAAAATAATTGCCACCACAGCCCCGAAACCGGAGCTGGAAGCTATTCCAAGAGTATAGGGGGATGCCAGAGGATTTTTCAATATAGCCTGAAATACACACCCGGCAAGGGCAAGTCCGAATCCGACCAAAACGGCCATAACGATCCGCGGAAGTCTCAGTTCCCATACAATGGCGTGCGCTAATCCGGCTTGCCCGAAAAGTGATTTAAATGACTCAAAAAAACCCACGGATGACGCGCCCTGGGAAAGGGCTGTCAAAACAGCGACAAACAAAACCGCCACCAGAAAAACTACGAAAAAGAATTTCCGGGTGCTGAAATCTTTATATTGTTTATATATATCCCGCATAAAAAAATTTCTTACTCCCTTACCTTAATTTGGATACACATACACACCCTGATATCTGATACCCTGGAAGTTTTTTAGATACTCCCGGTGAAGCGCTTCAGGATCAAGCGCCTTAAAAAAATCAGGATAAAACCATTTAACCAGATAACTTATTCCTATGATGGCCCTCGGACCGGTCCAGATTTCATTGGCAATAACATAAACCCTGCCTTCCTTTACGGCCTTGATATGATCCCAGACAGGCCGGGCCATGATGCTGTCTCTCATCTTTTTAAGGGTTCTATCATCCGTCATGGTGTAACATGTATCGCAAGTGCTTCTCGTCGTAACTTTCACAATAACATCCGGATCACGCATCAAAATCCATTCAGGAGTAACCTCCGGATAAGGAATGGAAAGATTAGAGGCGATATTGTGACCACCGGCCAGGGCGCACATACTCTGCCCCCCCGAGCCGGGACCGGCGGTGTGATAGTTGGAATCACCCTCGATATAGACATTCGGACGGCTGGTAACATTTCTCAACATCTCCCGCAGGTGGTTCAGGTTGTCCCTGTACCAGGCTGTAAGTTCTCCGGCCTCTTTTTCTTTTTCTAAAATGCGGCCAAGGGTTTCCACCTCTTTTTCCAGATTATCCAATTTAAAAAAATCAAAACGGAGCACCTGGATGCCAAAGGATTTAAGCTTTTTTTCCATATCCCGGCCGGGACGTTGCGCATAGCACAGCACCGCATCGGGATTTAACTCAACAGCCAGCTCATAATTGAGCTCCTTCCAGCTCCCGACTTTCGGTTTATCCTTTAATTTTGGCCAGAACAGAGGATCGTCTGCAATATCCGAATACACGCCGACCACAAGATCCTCCGCGCCAAGTGCCCGGACAATTTCCAGAGCGTCGGAAGTCAAGACCACCAGTCTTTTGACCGGCAGCCTTACCTCCAGAAAATTCCCGCCGGAATCTTTTATGCGGATGCTCTTCTTTTCACCTGCCTGGCCGGTTATTCCTTCAACTGAAGCAGGCAAACAAAAAAAGAATATTAAAATAAATATTGTGATATTATATTTTTTCATTGAGAAGTAATTTATCCACCTACAAATCGATTGATACCCCAACTTCCAGGTATCTACCATCAATTGGATAATAGAGATGCGCCGGGCTGCCGTCTGCGTTCCTTTTGCCCATTTCATTGAATTTATTTTCCACCTCTCTGTCAAAAATGTTATTGCCGAGCACCCAGATCTTATAATTCTTTCGCGTGTATGACAGCATGACATCGGCCGTAACATAATCATTAATCTCATAGCGATTCAGCACATCTATATACTGCTTGCCGTAATAGTTCATATCAGTGCTGAACTTAAAATAGTCCAGAAAATAAAAATCCAAACCAAGGGTGGATGTAAAATCCGGGACATGGGGGACTTTCTCGCCTGAAATGTCAACGTTCTCCCGGGTGTCTTCAGCAGGCGTTTCACCCCATATATACGCCCTGAACGTCGCATCATCCCACTCGGCATCCTGATAAGCCCCCAAAAAACGGTATCCGAAGTACGGACAAAGGTGCCCTGTTGCTTCCACTTCAATACCCTGATGTCTGGATTCCCCGACATTACTATAGCCCTTCCAGTCTGACTCATCGTAAAGCGACAGAAACTTATCCTCTACCTTCATGTAATAGGCCGTGAGGGCCAAACTGAGCTTTGAACCAAAATAGTGTTTATAGCCAAGTTCGTAAGTAAGATATTCTTCGGCCTCTAAATCCTCGGCCCTGTTTTCGTCATCACCATATTCCATAGCATATTTGTAATATTGAAGAACCGGATACCAATAGGATTGAGAAACCGAAGCATAGAGGGTAGAATCGGGGACAGGGTGAAAGGCCGGGGTGATATTCCAGCTAAAATCGGTGTGGTCGTTTGTAACTTTTTTAGGCTCCTTGTTTCTGACGTCATAATCGACACTGTCAACCCGGCCACTAAAATTAAATTCCCAATGCTCGCTTAAGTCCAGTTCATTGCTTACAAAAAGACCCCACCGTTCCCTTTCAGTATCCAGGGTTCCCTTGGCCATAGCAGTCTCTTGCGAAGAGGAAGGGGGAGGCGGAGACCATGGGTATGCCTTCTTCTGATCAAACTCAATATTTTCATAATCCGCCCCAAAAGTGGGCGTATATTTTATTTCGTCAAAGCGAAAATGGTAACCTCCCGAAACCCTGGCTAAAGATCGATCCTGGTCCCGGTCTTCCTGGTAATCATAGTAGGAACTAGTTTTGCTGGCACCGGGATCGAGTCTCTTGGGCAGGTATTTATACACATGATCCGTGTGATCATAAGAAACAAAACCGTTGATAAAAGAATCCCTTCCTTCGTTCTTAAATCCAAGACTCGTTGCAATATTTTCATCCTCGTTTTCCCGGTTGTGTATCAAGGCGGGATTAGTTTCTGACTTGGGAAAAATCTTGTCACGCCGATAATTGTCAACCTGCCATTTGGTCTTACCATATATTGTGTCGTAGTCCACCTTTTGCCAGCTCAGATTGAAACCCAGACGTGTATCATCTGAGGAGTTGTAACCGACGCCAAAACGGGCAGCACCTCTTTGTTTGTGGTCTTCCTCGTAACCATCCGTATCCAAAGCAGAACCTTTAAGAGCATAATCCCATTTTGCAGTTCGTCCCGTGATATCTGCCGACCCCTTCCAGGTGTTCCAGGAGCCATAGGATACGCCCGATTTGACATGAGGAGCCCCCTCTTTCCCTTTTTTTGTGATGATATTGATCACGCCTCTGGCTGCATCAGGGCCAAATGCGATGCTTCCTGAAGATCGAAGCACTTCGACTCGTTCGATATCGGAGACGGGTATGGCGTCATATTCTGTATAGCCGGAAATGCCGGTATTTGCGGGGACACCATCTACCAATACCAAAACACCCGAAGTCTGGGGGCCTCGATTTCCCCTGAATGTCACCCGGTCGCGGCTATCACTGTCTTTAACAATCCCAGGAATATTCTCCACGACCTCCGCTATGTTTTTTGCACCCATTTCCTCGATTTCCTCACCAGTGATAATGGTAATACCGGCAGGAGTTTCCACCAGCTTCCTATCCGTTCTATGGGCGGTGACAACAATCTCCTGAAGTTTAATAATTTCATTTTTCGCTTCCTCCGCCCAACCCGACCTGGGCATAACAATGCCCATAATACCTGCTAAAACAACAATCAGTTTTAAACCTTTCATTACAAACCCTATCCTCCATGCTTTTTTGGTAATTAAATAGCCTCCAATCCTTATCAATTGAAGGAGAAAGGCCATGGAGCAATAATAAAATCGCCCGAAATCGCTTCCAAGCACTTTACCTCCTTATTTCCAAAAAAAAAGCCAGGAATGCTGAACTGGACTACGATCCAGTATAGCCTTCCTGGCTTTATATTTTTACAGTTAAAATTAAATAAACTTTTTGGGAACGCGCAATTTCCTATTGCGCATTGAAAATTAGTTAGGCTTATTGCTCGTTTTTTGTCAACAAATATTTTTCACATTGACAGATTCCGCTAAATAAAATAGGCTATTAAAGGATCACCGGCTGAAAGCCGGTGGGTTCATTTAAAGCACTGAAAGTGCATTTTACCGGCTATCGCCGTTCGGGGATTCCGCATCAAAATAGTCATTGGGGTCACGTTCAAAGTGGTGTTCAAGATATTCACGGATCATCTCTCTGGTCAACTCTCCAGCGGTTACACAAAAGTAGCCTCTATCCCAGAAATGTCGACCCCAATAGCGCTTTTTCAGATGGGGAAATTCCTCAAATATTTTTGTAGCGCTTCGCCCTTTACTCTACGCATAATTTCCGACGGAGAAATATGGGGTGGAGCTGAGACAAGGATGTGAACATGATCTTGGCTTACGACACCGCGTAATATTTGAATCTCGAAATATTCGCAGGTCCGACGCACCAATTCGCGAATTCGTGAGCCAATTTCACCAGTGAGTACCTTATATCTATATTTTGTTACCCATACAAAATGGTACTCGATTTTGAATTTGGTATGGGATCCGTGTCTATATTCCATGTCGGAAATTATAGACAAACTGATAGCTAAAAGCTACCCGCCTGAAGGCGGGAGTTTGAACCTTTAATTCGGACGAATTAAGATAAAAGCCAAACTTGTTAAAAAACAGGAATGGAAAGCCACGGATCTTAAAAAGATAGCCGGAATTTAGCTTATCCGAATGATTTAATACCGTCTTCAGAGTTATGATTTGATGAGGTCGATTTAGTTCAAAGCAAAATATTATGGTAAAACATATATGTTCGGCTTCACTGCTCTCAACCTAACAACAAAATATTTTTTAACTTTGACAGAACTATTAGTCCAAAAAGGAGAATCCTATGACAGACAATTATGATTTCGACTATATTATTGTGGGTTCCGGCTTTGGAGGGAGTGTGTCAGCCATGAGGCTTTCACAAAAAGGATATAAAGTTGGCGTCATTGAATCAGGAAAAAAGTGGGGAGCTGAAGATTTTGCAAAAAGGAACTGGAATCTCCGTAAATATCTCTGGATGCCAAAAATCTTCCTATATGGCATTCAACGGATGAATCTTCTAAAAAAAATTTTTATTTTGAGCGGTGCTGGTGTTGGTGGAGGAAGCCTTAATTATGCTAATACTCTATATACCCCATCGGATAAATTTTTTGCAAATCAAGTAATACAAGGATTGGGAGGGAAAAAGGCTCTTATACCCTATTATGAACTTGCAAAAAAAATGCTGGGAGCAACAGAAAATCCACGACTCTATGAATCTGATCATTTGATGCGTGATATAGCTGCTGAATACGGCCGAGAAGATACATTTTGCAGCACTCCTGTCGGTGTCTATTTTGGAGAAGAAGGAAAAAAAGCCAAAGATCCATATTTTTTAGGTGAGGGCCCTGATCGAATTGGTTGTGAATTCTGCGGGGCATGTATGACAGGATGTCGAAAAGATGCTAAAAATACGCTCGATAAGAATTACTTATATTTTGCACAAAAATTCGGTGCCAAAATTATCCCTGAATATAAAGTTGTAGATGTAAAACCGCTTTCACCTGATGGCTCTGATGGATATGAAGTTACTTCTATTCGAACCAGTGGTCTCTTTTCGCCAAAAACTATCTACCGCACCAAAGCAATTGTTTTTTCATCAGGTGTTTTGGGGACACTCTCTTTACTTATGAAATTAAAAGAAATTGGACGGTTTCCAAATTTATCAGATAAGTTAGGCAAAATAGTGCGATCCAACAGTGAGGCAATATTGGCAATTAAATCTAAAAAAAGAGATGTTGATTTTTCAAAAGGAGTCGCCTTAACATCAAGTGTATTCCCGGATGATCACACTCATGTCGAACCTGTACGTTATGCAAAAGGCAATGATTTTATGGGACTTCTTATGGTTCTGTTAACAGATGGCGGAGGTAAAATTCCCCGACAACTCAAATATTTATATAATGTTATTAGGCATCCAATAGATTTTTTTCGTGTTCTAAACCCAATTGGATTCTCTTATAGGACTATAATTGTAGGTGTAATGCAAACTCATGATAACTATTTCAATATTTTTAGAAAACGCCGCCTAATATGGCCATTTATAAAGTCTCTAACATCCGAACAGGCAAACGATAAAAAAAATCAGGTCTATATCCCTATTGCTAACGACTTTGTCCGTCGTTTAGCAAAACGCATGAATGGTATCCCCTGTAGTGTTGTCACTGAAGTATATATGGATGCCCCCCTTACGGCACATATCATGGGTGGCTGCATGATTAATGAAGATCAAGAAAAAGGAGTTATTGATGAAAAAAATAAAGTTCACGGGTACACAAATATGTATGTGGCCGATGCTTCTATGATTCCAGCAAATCTGGGTGTGAATCCTGCTCTTTCAATAACAGCACTTTCTGAGCGAGCCATGTCATTTATACCAGTCAAAGAATCTGAGAAATTTAAATCGTTAAAGGTTGAAAAGGAGTGGGGTGTAAATGATCTACTGGTTCCTTGATCGAAAAATAAGTTTAGCGGAAATTGGCACCCATTAAAGGGCGTATCAAATCTTGATTTGTGAATAAACACTACCATCTACCAAGGCAGGATGAAAAAAGGGAAAAACCGGAAAGACTTCGAGGTCTATTCCGCCGAGGAATTCATCGCAACCATCACCCAACACATTCCTGCAAAATTCTCCCAGGAAGATAATCATTTCAAAAATAGCTGTTTTTCGCCTTTAAAACAACCTTTTTGAGGGTAAAAACATCACTTTAATGCGTCTACAGCTACGCAAAGTAAAAGGCTTAAAATACACTTTTGGGGGGCCAAAAGAGTGTTCCAAGCCTTATTTTGCACTGATTTTTGACTGTGTGTTGTTTTAGATCAGTATGTTAGCCTGGTCCGATATCCCGTTAAGGCAGAACTTTATCCAGCAATGCGGTTGCTTCCTGCTTGGTAAGGTACCGGGGAACCGCATAGGTGGCATTGGTTTCCTTGAACGCTTCCTTGATTATCGCCGGATAATCGCTTTTTTTCAGCTGGTCGCATTTTTGCGGCAGTTTGACGTCGCGATATAATTCGAATACCCGCTCTATAAACCGGTCAGCGAGTGCCTCCGGGTTTTCGTCCGCTTTACCCAGCTCGCAGACAACGGCGAGTTCGGCCAGTTCCTTTTGCGCGGCTTTTCGATTAATCTCGAGTACGTGGGGGAGAAAGAGCCCAACGGCCATGCCGTGCGGCAGGTCGTAAAAACCGGTCAGCCGGTGACCGAAAGCATGCGCGTATCCCACGGAACACTTGTTCATGGCCAAGCCGGCCTTGTAGGCGGCCAGCGAGAGGGTGTCCCGCGCTTCCACATCACCGCCGTTTTCAAATGCCCGGCCCAGGTATTTGTTGATCAGGGAGACGGCCGCGGTGGCGTTTTCAGCACCGTCGGCATTTTTATGGGCGGAGATGTAGGCTTCCACCGCATGCGTCAGAGCATCGAAGGCCGTGGCCGCCGTCCACTGGGGCGGCAGGTCGATCATGGTTTCGCCGTCAAGGACGGCCAGCATCGGCACGATGGCCGGGGAGATCATAATGGTCTTACTGTGAGTAACATCGTCGCTGATGACCGCACCCACGGTGACTTCCGATCCCGTACCCGCGGTGGTCGGAACGGCGATGACCGGCAGCGCTTCCTGCCGGACCTTGAGGATGCCCACCAGCTTCTCAATGGATTTTTTGCTGGTGATGGCGGCTGCGGTCAGTTTGCCGCAGTCGATGGGAGAGCCGCCGCCCAACGCAATGATAATATCCACCCGGTTTCTTTGGCCGAGTTCCGCAGCAGCTTTCGCCATGCCGACTGTCGGGTTGGGCTGAACACCGTCATAAATGACGTATTCGATCCCTTCCCGGTCCAGGGACTGCAGTAACTTGTCCGCAATGCCCAGGCCCTTCACCACCTGGTCCATGATGACCAGGGCCCGCTGGTATCCATGCGCCTTGCACCAGGCACCGATCTTTTCCCGCGATCCAGCCCCGGTAATGGTTTCAGGCACGCGGATCGTCAACATCTTTCCGATCAGGAACAACATGCCGACTTGGATCCGTGCGATTAAACTCATGATTCACCCCTTTCGTTGTTTCTCATCCAAAAAATCGAGGAATAAGACTTTGCTTTTTTATGTTTCAACACTAACCGAATCCTGTTTGTACGTCAAGAATACTTTTAATATAACATGTTGAATTGTCTTCCCAATGGTTGTTATCTACAACCAGAACCTGGACTGATTTCGTCGGTCAAATCGACATACAAAGGCCACATTGACTGCAAAACCAATCAGGGAATTCTTTAACTTCAACTTTCTTTTCTTTGAGAATGAGTATTTTTTGCAACAAACGCTGGAACACAAACCGCAACCTCCGCAAGTATTATAATCGATTACAACATTGTTAGTCATTTCTGAGCTCTCTGGTTTTATTAATACCGTTGACAACTATGAAAGCTTTGTTGCCATTCCTTTATTGGTGGGTTTGACGGTAGAGTACCGAAATGAATATCAGAATTCAGGTTTTGTTCC
>Ga0307991_1001037_pt1 | contig 19808 bp, 15 predicted proteins | sample EllFjometagen131_FD_203146 | JGI IMG/M metagenome (GOLD analysis project Ga0307991, IMG submission 203146) | Marine microbial communities from Ellis Fjord, Antarctic Ocean - #131 | ecosystem: Environmental > Aquatic > Marine > Unclassified | place: Southern Ocean | collected 2014-10-08 | reverse complement strand
CTTAGTAGATCTCGTTAAAGAGCGTGCCGTATTTATTTCCGATTTTTGGGAACAATCCTATTTCTTTTTTCAGGCTCCAAAAGAATTCAATCCTAAAATTGTGAAAAAACGCTGGAAAGAGAATACGCCTCAAATTATACGGGATTTGCATACCTTGTTTTCCGATTCTGAAATCTGGGAAGCCATGCCTTTGCACGATATTGCTGCCTCATATATCGAGAAAAACGAATTAGGATTTGGTGCTGTTATGAATGCCTTGCGTCTGGCTATTGTAGGCGACAGCAAAGGGCCTGATCTTTTTAAAATCATTCAATTTATTGGAAAAGAAGATACACTAACGCGATTGGATTTTGCTTTAAAAATGCTCTAACTAAAAGCACTAATTACAAGGGTTTTAATTTACGTAGTCTTTTCTAAATGTCACTTTTCCCATAGATGATGCCTTTGGCGGAGCTGCTTTGAGAAGCTTAGTGCAATAGCTATTTCATAGAGACACATAAAGAAAACGCTGAGCTTCACAAAGATAGAAATTTTAATCTGCTTTTTCTGACACAGATTAGTTACCCCAATTATAATTTTTCACTTTCCCTATTTGTTAAATTTCCGTTAAACGATGGAAACTTTTTATCTTTTTATAGTTTCCGTTGTGAGTTTTGTATTATATTAGCACCCAAAATATAATAAACTCAATTTATGCGTACACTTTTTATTAGCCTGCTCGTCTTAGTCACTTTTCAGCTAGGAGCCCAGGAAAAAACAAACAAGCCTCTTGTTCTGAGTGTTGAGCAAGCCATTACTTATGGCCTGGAAAATAATTACGACTTAAAAAATGCTCAAACCGATGTTGAAATTGCCAAAAATGTGGTAAAAGAAACTACAGCTATAGGTTTGCCTCAGGTAAATGTTGGGCTGTCGAACACCAATTATATCGATATTCCTACGACTTTAATGCCTGATTTTATTTCGCCGGCAGTTTATGGTGTAAATCAGGATGCTTTTGGTTTAATTCCGTTGACTCCACTTTCTAACGAAATGGGAACTTTCCCTGTAAAATTTGGCACTAAATACAATGCCAATGCTGAATTAAGTGTTTCTCAACTTGTTTTTAGCGGCGAATACCTCATTGGATTAAAGGCTGCAAAAACTTACAAGGACCAAACGGCTCAGTTGCTAGTAAAAACAGCGCAAGCTCTCCGCGAAATAATCAGCAAAAATTACTTTCTTGTTTTATCGCTTCGCGAACAAAAGCAAATTTTGGAAAAAACACTGGCGGCAAATGAGAAATTACTGGAAGAAACCAGACAAATGTTTAAAAACGGATTTGTGGAAGACACGGATGTTTCTCAACTCGAAATATCGGTTAATAACCTAACTATTAACATACAACATCTTAATAATGAATCTGAAACAGCCTTAAATTATTTAAAAATGAATTTGGGGATGCCTTTGGAAGAAGTACTTATTTTAAGCGATGTGTTGAATGATTTATTGGAAAAATCAATTTTGACCAAGCATAAAACATTTGTATTGGGACAAAATATCGATTATCAGATGATGCAAACTCAACTCACGCTGGCTGATTTGCAAATTAAGCGCGAACAATCTACTTATTTGCCGCAACTCAGTGCTTTTTTTAATGCACAAACGAATGCTATGCGCGATAAATTTAACTTTTTCTCTTCAGACGAAACCTGGTTTCCCACAACTGTTTGGGGCTTAAATTTAAGTATTCCAATCTGGAGTTCAGGCAGTCGTTCATCCAGAGTACAGCAAGCTAAATTAGGGCGTTCAAAAATGGAGGAATCGGCCAAACAATTGAATACAGCGCTAAATCTGGAAATTCAAACGGCTGAAAATAATTTTCAATTGCACTCCAAAGAATATCAAAACAGTATGAAAAATTTGGAGCTTAGCACACGTATTTATCAAAAAACGCAAACAAAATTCAAAGAAGGACTGGCCTCCAGCTTCGATTTAATTCAAGCCCACAACAGTTTTTTAAGCGTTAGTGGAACATATACAACAGCTATTTTCAATGTCCTGAACGATAAGTCCGTCCTCAATCGCCTGTACACCAAATCATTAAATAAATACTAAAAAAACGGGTGATGGGTTTTAATCTTGAAGAACTTTTAAAAACTGTTTTAGAACTTTATTCCAAGTATGGAATTAAAAGTGTTACTATGGATGACATCTCGCGAGAGCTTGGAATATCAAAAAAGACACTTTACACTTTTGTTAGCGATAAAAACGAATTGGTCGAAAAAGTAATCGACTATCAATGCGAGAAGCGATTGATTTGGATTAAAAGCCTTAATTTAGACAAACTTCCAGCTTTAGAAGAAATTGTTGAAGTAAGCAAAATGATCAATAAAATGTTTGGTGAGTTTAATCCATCCTTTCATTATGACCTGTCAAAATATTACACCAACATTTATAAAAAAATGATGGCGATTAATAGGGAATCCATGGCTCAGTCGATGCTTCACAATATTAAAAAAGGAAAAAAAGAAGGCTATTATCGTCCAGAAATAAATGAAGAGTTAATCGTAAAAATGCACATTGCAAACGTAGAAAATCTGGCAGAAATTGACTTTTATAATTCGGAGAAATGGACACGTCAGGAAATTCAAAGCGAAATATATACATACCATATGTTTGCCATTTTAAATGAAAAAGGAGTTAAAGAATATATGCGTTTATTAAATTCAGAAAACCAAACAAATTGAAAATCAACATGAAACCTTATATAATGAAAACTATCCAATTGTCAGGCTTATTGTTAGGTCTAAGTATTTTATTCTCAGCCTGTTCCAATAATGGAATCGAAGAAAAAGAAGCGTCCCTTCAGGAAAAAAAAGGAGAGCTAGCTTCTTTAAAAACAGAAATTAAAACACTTGAAACAGAATTAGCAGAATTATCTCCAGAGTCTGCAGAAAAAGGGACAATAGTAAACATCCTGGCTTTAACGCCACAGGAGTTTAGTCACAGTTTTGAAGTAAATGCCAGCTTAGAGGCAGTAGAGTCGGCCATGATTAGTCCGGAAATGAGTGGTCAGGTTATTGAACTTTTAGTAAAAGAGGGCGACATCGTAAAAAAGGGTCAATTGTTGGCACGATTAAACACTAAAGTGATTGAAAGCAGTATTGCCGAATTAAATGTTGCATTGAATTTAGCCAATCAGATGTACAAGCGTCAGAAAAAATTATGGAAGCAGGAAATTGGTTCCGAGATAGATTTTCTTACTGCTAAAAACGCGAAAGAATCACTCGATGCCAAATTAAATACCCTACAAACACAGAAGCAAATGGCCATGATCACTTCTCCTATTCAGGGAATAGTGGATCAAATTGCTCTGAAAGAAGGGGAAATGGCCATGCCTGGAATGGCTGTAATGCATATTGTAAATATCAATGAATTTTATCTTCAGGCTGAAGTAGCTGAAGCTCATTTGGCCTCTTTAGAAGTTGGCGATCCGGTTGAGATTTATTTTCCAAGTTTCCCTGATTTGAATAAGAATAGCAAAATCTATCGCTTGGGACAAGTGATTAATCCTGAAAACAGATCCTTTATTGCTGAAGTAAAACTCAAAAATAAAGATGGCTTTTTGAAACCAAATATGCTGGCTTTAACACGCTTTATCGATTTTTATCAAAAAGAAGCAATCGTTGTTCCAACCGCCCTGATTAAACACGATTTCAGTGGTGCCTACCTTTATATTGTTCAGCAAAAAGAAAAGGCATTTTACGCACAAAAAGTCCATATCAAAACGGGTTATACAATGGATGATATGACGCACATTATCAGCGGATTAGACCTTGGTCAACAAATTATCACAGAAGGTTACAATAAAGTAGTGAACGGCAGCAAACTGGTGATTCTATAATTCCTAAATCTATCAAAATGAAAGAAGAAAAAGAGACTATAAAAAGGGAATTTAAACTCAGTAGCCTAGCGTTAAGTAACAAAAACACCATTTATCTGCTCACCGCTTTGTTGTTGTTTTTTGGTATTTATTCGTATACTTCCCTACCCAAAGAACTTTTCCCCGAGGTCTATTACCCTACCATTATGGTACATACTCCTTATCCCGGAAATCCTCCATTGGATATGGAAAACCTCATCACGCGACCTTTGGAAAAAGAAATTGACCGCGTGAAAGGTTTAAAGAAAATCACCTCAACTTCCTCACAAGATATTTCAGCCATTTTTGTTGAATTTACACCGGGAATCGAAATTAAGGCCGCTCTAAACGAAGTGAAAGATGCCGTAGATAAGGCCAAAGGCGAGCTGCCAGATGATATGCCTTCAGATCCACTAGTTAGTGATATCGATTTCTCGGAATTTCCGGTTATCAATGTGAATATTTTTGGTGATTATTCGGTAAATGAGCTCAAACATTTTGCAGAATTTATTGAAGAAGAGCTGGAAGATGTTGACGAAATATCCAAAGTGGAGATTAAAGGAATTACGGAAAGGGAAATCCAAATTAATGTAGACTTGTTTCAGATGGAAGCTAAGAAAATTAGCTTCAACGATGTTGAAATGGCCATTGCCAATGAAAACCTCAGTATGTCGGGAGGCGAATTAAAAGTAGGTGGATCCATGCGTTCGGTCAGGGTTATTGGTGAATTTACCGATATGCATCAGATTGAAAATGTAATTGTTAAAAGCGAAAACAATAATATTGTTTATCTAAAAGACATTGCAGAAATTGTATATGGATACAAAGATCTGGACAGCCATGCCCGTTTGAATAAACAATCGGTAGTTTCCTTGCAGGTTGTGAAAAAGAGTGGGGAAAATTTACTTTCTGCTATCGATCATCTGTTTGCAAAAATTACTTCTGCCCAAAAAAGCGGCGTCTTACCAAACGATTTGAGCATCACTTATACCAACGATCAATCAGAAATCGTGCGCTCCCAGCTATCCAATTTGGAAAACAGTCTGGTTATAGGAATTATACTTGTAATTTTAGTGCTTTTCTTTTTTCTTGGTACGCGAAACTCCTTATTTGTTGGATTTGCCATACCCATGTCGATGTTTTTATCTTTTGTGGTATTCAATTTCCTCGATTACCGTATCAATATGATTATCTTATTTGGATTGATACTCGCATTGGGAATGCTGGTGGATAATGCCATTGTGGTAGTTGAAAACATATATCGATTTGTTTCAGAAGGGTATTCTAAAAAAGATGCAGCTCGATTGGCGGTTGGCGAGATTGCCGTGCCTATCATTTCATCTACAGCAACTACATTAGTCGCCTTTTTACCTCTATTATTCTGGGATAGTTTAATGGGTGAATTTATGAAATTCCTTCCCATAACTCTGATTATTGTTTTAATATCCTCTTTATTTGTAGCACTTATCATAATTCCTGTTTTTGCAGCAACCTATATGAAAATGGGTGCTGAAAAAGAGCGTGTAAACATCCGACAAGCAGGAATAGTGGTTGTTATTTTAACCGCAGCCTCACTTTTCGCCTATTTAATTGGATGGAGAATTGTTGGTGGAATAGCAGCATTTTTTGCCTTAATGGGACTGATGAATATTTTATTTCTAAATAGAATTGGAATTTGGTTTAAAGACGTTTTGCTGGTATGGCTCGAAAATTACTATGAAAAAATGATTCACTTTGCGATTAAAAAGAACAATTCAGGGTGGTTTATTTTAGGGACTGTTGTGCTTTTATTTATGACTATTGGCCTTTTGCAATTACGCTCACCTAAAATTATCTTTTTTCCATCGTCTTATCCTAAGTTTATCAATGTCACGGCCGAATTACCCATTGGAACAGAGTTAAGCACAACCAATGAGTTTATGGAAAAACTGGAAGCAAAAGTGTATGAAGTTATAGCGCCAAACAAACAGATTGTAAAATCTGTTTTGACTACTGTTGGTAAAGGAGCTGTTGGCCAGAACGAAGGTTTTAATATCACCGATACACCAAACAAAGGCTTAATCACTGTTAATTTTATCGATTTTGAAGATCGCAAAGGCATAAGTACTTTCGATATACTTAAAGAATTGAGCGATGAATTGATTGGTAAATATCCTTCAGCATCTATTTCGATAGAGAAACCCAATCAGGGTCCTCCTACCGGAAAAGCAATAAGTATAGAAATTAGCGGAAAAGAATTTGAACATTTGTTATCACTTACCGATTCTATTCAGTATTTAATTGAATCAGAAAATATTGCAGGTGTTGAAGGTTTGCATATCGATTTGAATGTAGGAAATCCCGAATTATTGGTACATATCGACAGAGATAAAGCACGCCGTTTTGGATTATCGACCGGACAAATTGCAATGACAATTCGAACTGCTCTTTTTGGTAAGGATGTGTCTGATTATAAGGAAGGAGAAGATGAATATTCAATTCAACTTCGCCTGATGGAAAAATATCGCAACGATATTTCCGCTCTGATGAACCAGAAGATCACTTTCCGGAATCAATCCAACGGGCGTATAGTTCAGGTGCCAATTTCGGCAGTAGCCGATATAGAATACAGCACAACTTACGGTGCAGTAAAACGCAAAAATCTTGACCGTGTTATCACATTGTATTCCAATGTATTGGAAGGTTATAATCCAACTGAAATCAATGATCAGATGAAACCAATATTGGCTTCTTTTGATATGCCAGATGGTTATAAATACGAATTTACTGGTGAGCAGGAAGAACAGGCAGAATCGATGCAATTCTTGATGATGGCTCTGTTGGTTGCTGTGGCATTAATTATGCTAATTCTGGTCAGTCAGTTTAACTCTGTTGTGAAACCCGCAATCATTATTGCCTCTGTTCTATTTAGTACCATTGGTGTAATGGGTGGTATTGCTACTTTTAAAATGGATTTTGTGGTGATTATGATGGGAGTAGGAATAGTTTCTCTAGCAGGTGTAGTTGTAAATAATGCGATTGTATTACTCGATTATTTGGATTTATTAAAGAAAAGAAAACGCAAGGAGCTCGGTCTGGAGGAAGATGCATTACTATCGATAGAAGATACAGAACACTGTGTTGAGCAAGCAGGAAAAACCAGATTAAAGCCCGTGCTATTGACAGCCATTACTACCATTTTAGGATTAATACCAATGGCTATTGGATTAAATATAAACTTCTACACTGCTTTAAGCGAATTTGATGCTCATATTTTCTTTGGTGGTGACAATGCTGCTTTTTGGGGCCCAATATCCTGGACCATCATCTTTGGATTGACCTTTGCCACGTTTTTAACTTTGGTAATTGTGCCGGCTATGTATCAATTCTTGTATAAAGTCAAATTCAAAATGAGTGGAGAGTCTGCTTAAAGATAAGTAGTCATAAGTAGTCATACGATGACTTTGAGTCATCGTATGACATTACCAACTTTACAGTTGATCTAATCCTTTATCCAAAATTTCAAAAGTAACGAGGGCCATTACCTATTCCTTGTTCGCTTTTAAAAGCTGAAGCCTTTCCGCATTTTATTACCCCCTCACCATTCGCTCTCGAAAATTATCGATTAATCATAAAATCCTCCGCTGAGTGAATGTTCCATTCTGTAGATAAAATATTCCAGACTGTTGATTAGGTTTTATTTTAAAAATGTCTTGAAATATATTCGCATCAGATTAATTCGAAGAAAATAAAGACATGAAAAAGATTAAAGCAGTATTCATTTTAGCAGCTATTTTAATAAGCAGTATTAGTTATGCTCAACCTCAAGGAGGCGGAAAGCAAAGTGGTCCACAAGGCCCTCCACCAACCCCTAATTCCTCACAAATTAAAAAGATGGTGAAACAGTTATCGACGGAACTTTCACTAACAGAAGAGCAAAAAACAAAAGTTTCAGCAATCTACACTTCCCATTTCCAAGATGTGAAAAAGAAAAATAAAACTGGAGCGCTTAAGCGTGAAGAGATGGAGACACTAAAAACAGATTTTGAAAAAGAAGTGAAATCTTTACTAAATACGAAGCAACAAAAACTCTATGTAGCTTATTTGAAAAAGCAGACAAATCAGGCGAGTCGACAACGCCCAAACAGATAAGACTTATGTCAATACCAGACAAATAGCCGAATATTCGTAAGCATGAGTAGATAAACCAAGAGAGTGGGGTTTTTTAGCTACAAGCATATTGTTTATTGATAAATACATCCTGTTTGTCGATAAAGACACCGTGTTTGTTGATTTTAATTGAGGTTGTAATATGCTTCGAATACTTTTAACAATTATTTAATACTAAATAAAATTCATGACTAAGAAAACGAGTATTATACTGGCATTTCTAGTTTTAACTAAACTTGCCTCTTCAGAAAATATTGATTTACACGAAATAAAACTTACTGGTTTGCACTGTTGTAATCTTCATGCTGTACTTAGCGAAATTTCACAAAAACACCCTATTACGTTTGTTTATGACAAAGAACAATTTGAAAAAATAATGTTTAGTTCCTATTCAATGAACAAACCCCTTGATGTGTTCTTGGATCAGCTATGTAAAGCAAACAAACTCAAGTATTTTTTTGAAGATACAAATACCATTCGCATTGTGGATAAATGGTATGACAGCAGTAGTGAAACACTGAACGAAACAAACCGATACCTTGGGGATCCGGTGAAGACTAATATTACCCTAACCGGAAAAGTGATCGATCAGGAAACACGCGAAACGCTGCCCTACGTAGCCATTATGGTTAAAGGTACCAATAATGGAACACTTACTAATGTAGATGGCTATTTTACCTTGATAAAAGTGCCTTCCGATACCTCGACCATTTCGGTAAGCTATTTGGGCTACAACAAAAAAGAAATATTCTTAAACCCAGAATCTCAATTGGAAGATTTATCAATAGAAATGGAATCCAATGTGATTAATCTACAAGAAGTAAATGTTACAGCAGAAAAACAAGATATACTTCAGGTAAGCAATGTACAGGCCGGAATTATAAAAATGGTTCCAAAAAAATTAAGCACCTTGCCTAACTTAGGCGAAAAAGATATTTTACGTTCTTTTCAGCTAATGCCAGGAATAAGTGCTGCAAACGAAAATTCATCGGGGCTTTACGTTCGTGGTGGAACTCCTGATCAAGTTTTGGTATTATACGATGGCTTTACTGTTTACAATGTTGAACATATGTTTGGATTTTTTAGTGCTTTCAATAGCAATGCCATCAAAGATGTTCAGTTGTATAAAGGAGGATTTGATACCAAATACGGTGGACGTCTGGCCAGCGTTCTCGAAATAACTGGAAAAGACGGAAATCAGAAAACCTTTAACGGGGCTTTAGATGTAAGTATGATGTCGGTTAACAGCTTTATAGAGTTCCCGATAAAAGATAATATAACCGCCACTTTTGCTTTTCGGCGGAGCTGGGAAAGCCCCATTTACAATAAAATATTCGATCAGTTTTCCAATGAAAGCTCAAGTTCAGATGTACCAGTGGGTCGGGGCTTTGGTCCGGATGAAAATCAGCAAACCGTATCGTATTTTTACGATCTTAACGGAAAAGTTACCTGGCGTGCTGGAGAAAACGATATTGTTGCCTTTAGCGTGTATAGCGGAAAAGATAATTTAGATAATTCCATAACGAAAAGTGCTCCTCAGGGATTTGGGGGCGAAAATTTTCAATTGGATGTGGAATCAGTAGATTTAACCTATTGGGGGAATACAGGAAGCTCGCTTAAATGGTCGCACAAGATATCAGACAAATTTTATATCAATACCCTCCTAGGATATTCAAATTATTTTAGTGTACGAGAACGGTCTACAGACGGTTTTTTCGCCCGTGGTGGCGAAGGCCCAAATAGCATTTCACGGGGAATTAACGAAGACAACAACCTCTCGGATTATACGGCAAAAGCTGATTTCGAATACGAATTAGGCAAAAATAATCATTTGGAATTTGGCTTTCAGGGAGTTTATAATAACATTGATTATGCCTATTTGCAAAACGATACGGTTTCTGTAATCGACCGCTCCACGCAAGGGGAAGTTTTATCAACCTATCTTCAGGATAACATTTCACTCCTGCAAGGAAAACTAACATTAACACCAGGTTTACGTTTAAATTATTTTAGTGAAACACAAAAATTCTATTACGAACCGCGCTTTAACTTTATGTATAAACTGAACGAAAAATTCAGGCTAAAAGGATCCTTAGGGCAGTATTATCAATTTGCAAAACGCGTTATACGTGAAGATATAACTAGTGGTAGTCGCGACTTCTGGGTGCTTTCCGACAATGATAAACTTCCTGTAAGCTCTTCATTACAGTATATTCTTGGCTTTTCATACGAAACACCCAAATTTGTTTTTGATGTGGAAGCCTACTATAAAAACTTGCAAAATATTACAGAATATTCCTTGCGGATTCAAGCAGATAGAAACGGCGTTGATTATTCAGAGAATTTCTTTTCTGGAACAGGCTTTGCTGAAGGAATTGATTTTCTACTCCAGAAAAAATCGGGCAAACTAACCGGTTGGGTAGGCTATACACTCGGAAGGGCCATTAATCATATCGAAGCTTTTGGCGATTATGATTTTTATGCTTCCAACGATGTTACTCATGAATTTAAAATCGTTGGTTCGTATCAATTCAGAGATTGGGTATTTGCAAGTACTTGGATTTATACAACAGGAAGACCCTATACCGCTCCCGAAGGTGGGTACCAGCTTACTTTGCTCGACGGAACAGTGGTGGATTATGTCAATGTTTCGGTTAAAAACGGAAATCGCTTACCAAACTATCACCGCTTAGACCTTTCTGCCACCTATAATTTTACCATCGGACAAGCAGCTCCGGCAAGTATAGGCGTATCGCTATTCAACGCCTATAATCGCAAAAATGTTTGGTATAATGAATATGAAATAATCGATAACAGCGTTATTGAAACTCCGGTATATTTTCTGGGATTAACCCCCAATATTAACCTCACTATAAAACTAAAATAGGCATGAAACATCCAATCTTATATTTTGTAATTCTTTTGATGGCTTTAGCAGCATGCCAAAAAATTCAACTCCAAACAGCTGATTCAGATGTTGCTGTTGTAGAAGCTTATATTACGCCCGGAAATCAATTGAGTTTAAAAATATTCCGACAGCTAATGTTTGAAAACGGTGATACAACAATTACTTATATAAACGATTTGGAAGTGCAGGTATCTAATGGCAACCAGTGGTTTACACTAAGCAATCAGGATTCAGGTATCTATGTTAACCCAGCTATCCAAATTGAATCGGGCATGCTTTGTTCTCTGGCTTTTGAATACAAAGGAGAAACAATTAGCGCTGAAACAAATATTCCAACAAAACCGGAAAACTTTAGCTCATCGGCTGTGTCAATTGAAGCGTTTGGCTTTACCGGTAATGGGCCTCCCACTATGTCTGAACCAATAGCGTTAAGTTGGTTAAACCCCGACGAAGACTATTTTTTAATTGTAGTAGAAAACATTGAGGATAGCCCAACTCTTATTGAGGATATTAATGATGACGAAGATAGACCTCAGCCTGTTTTCAGAAACACACCTACACAAAACGATAATCAGGATTTAAATGCGCGAATGTTTTCATATTATGGAACACACCAGATCATTTTATTTAAACTCAATCCCGAATATGCAGCCTTATATGAGCAATTGTCGAGCAGCTCATTGGATATCACAGCTCCGCCAACAAACATTGTAAACGGTTTGGGAATTTTCACCGGTATAAATTCAGACACCCTTTATGTAGAGGTTGTTTCGAAAAAATAAAACTCTTGGATAAGAAAGATGAAAACTGAAGATTCAAAGTTGAAGGGTTTTTTAAAGCTCTAGCCTCTTTTAAGGACAATGAAAAGGGAGCCTCCAATTGGAAACTCCCTTTTTTATATTGCTGAATGACTTTTTGCAACAAGACTACAAAAAATAGTCAGTCTGCCCAAAATAATTTTATAATTGATCAATTCCCTTATCCAAGATTTCATATGTATCGGAAGCAATTACTAATTCTTCATTAGTAGGAATAACCAAAATCTTTACTTTGGATGCATCCATTGAAACGTCCATTGTTTTACCACGCATTCCTGTATTCTTTGATTTATCCAATTGGATACCCATGAATTCAAGGCCATCGACTGAATTCTGGCGTGTTAGCCAATCGTTTTCACCAACTCCTCCAGTAAACACAATGGCATCAACTCCACCCATCGCGGCAGCATAAGATCCAATATATTTTTTAATGCGATAATGATACATTTTTAAAGCACATTGTGCGCGCTCATTGCCTTCGTTAGCGGCAGATTCAATTTCTCGCATATCTGAAGAAACGCCGCTTAAACCGAGCATACCACTGTGTTTATTAATCAGTGTATTTGCTGTTTCTAAATCAATTTCTTCTTTTTTAATAATATGAAATAAGGCTCCAATATCCAAATCACCACTACGTGTGCCCATAATCAGCCCTTCTATTGGTGTCATTCCCATACTAGTATCGACAGATTTTCCTTTTTGAACGGCAGCAATACTTGCGCCATTGCCTAAATGGCAAGTAATGACATTCAACTCATTTGCAGGTTTATTTAAAAATTCAGCTGCTTTCTTAGATACAAATTTATGGCTGGAACCATGAAAACCATAGCGTCTGACGCCGTGCTTCTGATAAAGCGAATACGGAATTCCATACAAATAGCTGTGCTTTGGCATAGTTTGATGAAATGCTGTGTCGAAAACACCTACTTGAGGAACATTTGGTAAAAGTTCAGTAATTGCGTAAATTCCATCCAGATTAGGCGGATTATGCAGTGGTGCTAAATCAATCATTTCTTCAAGCGCATTGACAACCGATTCGTTGATACGAACACTTCCGCCATAACGTTCCCCACCATGAACTACACGGTGACCGACGGCATTAATCTCATCTATGGTTTTGATGCTTCCATATTTTTCGCTGAGCAAAATGCCCAAAACATATTCTATTCCTAATTTATGATCAAAAATCTCCCCTTCTAGTGTGGCTTTTACACCATCTTCACGTTCGTGTTTTACTAAAGAACCTTTTAAGCCAATTTTATCAACCAATCCTTTGGCAACAACTTGTTGACTAGGCATATCAAACAATTGGTATTTTATAGATGAACTTCCGCAATTTAATACAATAACCTTCATAATTTTCTTCCTTAATGGTTCGCTTAATTAATTCTTCCTAAGTGTAAAACATTACCTTTTTTCTGAGTGCGTTTTCCATCTATGTAAAGATAAAATCCTTCTCCAGCCCTTCGTCCAACCATTCCGGCACGTACTAAACGTTTAATAAAAGGAGATGGTTTATAACGTATATCTCCAAACTCATTGTACAAATTTTCCATCCATTTCAATAATTTATCTAAACCTATGATATCGGCCATTTCAAAAGGACCAGTTAAAAGTCCGGTTGTGTTTTTGATAGTTTTGTCTATTTGTACAACATCAGCCACGCCTTCCAATAAGATTGCGCAAGCTTCGTTGATTAAAGGAACAATCATTCGAGTACTAATATTTCCCGGAGATTCTTGAACTTCAATCAATTCGCGTTCTACCATTTTTAAAAACTTACTAATGCAATTCATTGTATATTCACTGGTACGAACAGTTCTTACAACTTCTACAACTTTAACGTGATCGAGTGGCAATATAAAATGCAAACCCACAGCTCTTTCCTGATGCTTTAATGCAGAAGATATTTCTGAGATCATCAAAGTTGCAGTATTGGAAGCAATGGTTGCTTTTGGAGAAATTACTTCTTCAATTTTTCGAAAAACTTCCTTACGCTCTTCTAAACTTGTTCCCGCCTTCTTTGAATTAATAGCCTCAATAACTATATTACAGCCTTCCAGAATTGAGTAATCAGTGGAGCCATGAATACGGCTTAGCATGGCTCGTTTTTCCCCTTCCGTTAAACCCCAGCGGTTTATCTTTTCATCCAATTGCCTTTCAATGCGAAGTAAAATATCTTTTACTCGCTGCTCGTTAATATCGACATAGGCAACTTCAATGCCTTTTCGAGCCACTAAACGGATAATTTCTTGTCCGGTAGAACCTGCACCAACAATGCCAACCTTTTGAAGGCCACCTTCTTTCACAATTCTCTTTCCTAATGCAAAATCTTCTAATCTTTCTTTCATCGGTATTTTTTTTAAGCTTTTTTACCAGCCGCCTGTAAAGAGGTAATGGCTATCATATTAATAATATCATCCATTGAACAACCCCGCGATAAATCATTTATCGGAGCTGCCATTCCTTGCAAAACAGGGCCAACTGCTTGTGCTCCTGCTATACGCTCAACCAATTTGTAGGCTATATTTCCGACTTCCAATGTTGGAAAAACCAATACATTGGCATATCCGGCTATTGTGCTGTTTGGTGCTTTCTTACTTCCAATGGCTGGGATAATTGCAGCATCGGCCTGTAATTCGCCATCAAACTGAAACTGAGGCGCCATTTTTTGTGCTAAAACAGTGGCTTCAGCCACTTTATCAACCATTTCGTGCTTCGCGCTTCCTTTGGTTGAAAAACTCAATAAGGCAACACGTGGTTGCATATTGGCAATGGCTTTGGTTGTATAAGCGGTAGAAACTGCTATCTGAGCCAACTCTTCAGCCGTGGGATTTGGATGAACGGCGCAATCGGCAAAGACCATCATTCCGTAATCACCAAAATTTTTATTCTCCAGGAGCATAAAAAAAGCACCTGAAACTACACTAATGCCAGGTAATGTTTTTACAATTTGAAAAGCAGGACGTAAAACATCACCAGTTGTATTTTGAGCACCGGCAACTTCGCCGTCAGCATCTCCATTTTTTACCAGTAAAGTTGCCAGATAAAGCGGATCTTCCACTAATTTTTCTGCTTGTGTGCGACTCTCAATTTTTTTACCCCGAATTTTCATCAATAAATCCACGTAATATGTTTTATCAGGATTATTTTTCGGGTCAATAATTTTGGCTTTGCTTATGTTTTCTAATCCAAACACTTTTGCCTGTTCTGTAATTTCTTCTTTGTTTCCCAGTAAAATAATCTGGGCAATATTTTCACCGAGTGCAAAATCGGCTGCTTTTAAAGTTCTTTCTTCTGTACCTTCAGGCAAAACAATGCGAGCATTTGCTTTTTTGGCTTGTTCCCTGATTTTTGTCGTAAATTCCATTTGTTTATTCTTCTGAAATAATATTATAAATATCTGTAAAATAGCTGTTTGAAGCAATTTAATTGCTTTTGCAAAGGTATAATAAATTCTTGCTTGTTAATTGAATAGCAAAAGAAAATTAAAAATAATTACTTATTTAATTTATGGTCACGATGTGTTGCGATTATCGAAAAATAAATCCTTTTTTAAACGGATCCGTTGGATCGAAAAGAAACTCATGCCGACCAGTAAAATAGGCTGTTCCACTCACTTTTGGAATAATGGCTTTGTAAGGACCAAAATCTATTTCTTCTTTCACTTCCACATCCATTGTAGAGCCTAGTATGCTTTCGATACGTATACTTTCTCCAATTTTAATTTCACCTTTGGCATAATGCAACGCTGCTCTCGCGCTTACGCCCGAACCAGTGGCAGATCTATCCACTTCGCCATTGGCAAAAATGCAGATATTCCTACTATGATTTTTTTTATTTTCGGCCTTGCCGATAAATATGGTTCCATATAAAAAACTCAGATCCGCTTCGAAAGGGTGCTTAATTTCCATTTCATTCATCACGGCCAATTTAATTTTTCGCCCCCAATCTATTTGCTGCAAATAATTGGATGCATCCAGATTGAGCCCAATTGAATCGGCTTCAACAAAAGCATAAAAAGCACCGCCATATGCAATATCAAAAGTTATCGTTCCTACTCCTTCAACAAACACGTTTTTATTCAAAGCATACACAAACGACTGAACATTGTGAAAACTAGAGCTTTGCACTATTCCGTTTTTTCGTTTGGCCCAGGCAATAATTTTTCCAGGAGGCGCATCAATAATCAACTGAGGTTCATCACCTTCTTTTTCAATCATTCCTGTTTCGAGCACTAATTTACACAAGGCCAGAATAGCGTGTCCACACATTGTTGAATAGCCTTCGTTGTGCAGGAAAAAAGCGCCAAAATCGGCATCTTTACTTTGGGGTTCTGTTATGACAGCACCATACATGTCGGCATGACCGCGTGGCTCCCACATCAATCCTTTTCTGATAAAATCGAAATTTTCTTTAAAATATCGGCGTTTAGCCAGAATTCCTATGCCCTTAATTTCAGGAATACCATCCACAATCACACGCAAAGGTTCTCCGCCAGTATGCATATCAATGGTCTTAATTTTTAGCCAATCAGCAGGGCTTTCCCAATCGCTTTTCAGGTTCATCTTCCGTTTTTTTCAAAATTAGTTCTTTTTGCAAAAAGAAGCACAAACTCTTATCTTTCTTTTAAGTTGGTAAAAAGGCTGAGTTGAAAACGAATGTTTTATCTTTGACAAAAAATTAGCAGGCTAAACAAATGAAAAAGGTTGATTTATTTATCTTAAGATCCTACCTCGGGCCACTTATTATGACCTTTTTTATTGCATTGTTTATTTTGCTGATGCAGTTTCTCTGGCTTTATATTGATGACCTGGTAGGGAAAGGGCTGGAATGGTATGTTTTAATGGAGCTCATCTTCTATGCCTCGTCCACATTTGTCCCCATGGCCTTACCGCTGGCCATTTTGCTCTCTTCCTTAATGACTTTCGGCAATTTGGGCGAAAATTATGAATTAGTCGCGCTAAAATCTGCCGGCATTTCGTTAAAGCGATTGATGCTACCCTTGGTTATATTATCCGTAATTATCAGTATATCAGCATTTTTATTTTCAGATTTTGTTTTGCCTGTGGCCAATTTAAAATTCCGTTCTCTCCTTTACGATGTGCAGCATCAAAAACTGGCATTCAAAATGAAAGAGGGAATTTTTAATAAAGATTTGGGTGATTATGTGCTGCGTATTGGCTCGCGTGAAGCAGATGGAGAAAGCATTAATGAAGTGATGATTTACGACCATACCCAAAAGTCGGGCAATATTAAATTAACAACAGCTCAAACAGGGCTGATGCGACAAACTCCTAATGGAAGTGCTATTTTGTTTACACTCTTTGATGGGGTGAATTATGAAGAAAAACTCGACCAGAAAGGCTATCGCGATACGCGTCCTTTTCAACGTATGGAGTTCAAAGAAGAACAAATCAGGTTTGATATTGACAATGGTTTGAGCAGAACGAATGAAAATTTATTTAAATCGAGTTATCATATGATGAACCTTTCTCAGCTGAGCACTTCGAAAGATTCTTTAGCGCGCGATTTAATAAAAAAGAAGCAGAATTATACGCGTGATATACAGGATAGATTGATGCAGTTTTCACGACTGGATTCCACACGATTAACTGAGGTGGAGATGAAAGTGGACACGCAAAAATTGGCCTTTACCAGTCTTGTGTTTCTAATGGATTTCCAACTTCGCGAAAAAAGCATCGGAAAAGCCTTGGCTGCCTGTCGTACAGCAAAAGATAATATTGTTTACAATAACAACGATTTTGACAAAAGAGACGAACAAATACGCAAACATTCCATTGCCTATCACAAAAAATTCACCCTTTCCTTTGCCTGCTTAATCTTGTTTTTTGTTGGAGCTCCTTTGGGTGCAATTATTCGTAAAGGAGGACTGGGTTTGCCCGTGGTTATGTCGACTTTGTTTTTTATGCTTTACCACGTTTTGTCAATGATAGGCGAACGATCGGCTGTGGCTGGTGGTATGGATATTTTCTTTGGCATGTGGCTGGCGTCGATGGTATTTCTCCCAATGGGTGTTTTCCTGAGTTATAAAGCTACATCCGATGCTCCTTTATTTGATTCGGAAACGTATAAACGCCTTTTTGACCGCGTTCAGAAAATACTTTTACGAAAATCAAAAAACCAAACTGAAATCTAAAATTTCGCGTTTTGAATTCTTTGCTATAATCAAACAATCATATCTACTATTTAAATTCTATTAGCTTTGTACAGATAAACATAAGGATGGCAAGAGATTCTGCACATAATAATTTATCCGATTGGGTTGAAAACTATACCGACCCATTATTTCAGTGGGCTCATCATAAAGTTTCGGATAATGAAATGGCAAAAGATTTAGTACAAGATACTTTTCTGGCTGCCGCCGAAAAATTGAGCTCCTTCAAAGGCGATAGTAAGCCTAAAACATGGTTGTTTTCCATTCTCAATCATAAAATTATCGATCACTACCGGAAAAAAGTCAAGCAACCCTTACGATTTGAAAATAATTCCATCGATTCCTTTTTCACAAGCGATGGCGACTGGAAAAAAGAAAAACAACCCAATGATTGGCCAGAAGACTCTGAGAATCTACTTGATAATGAAACTTTTCAGGCAGTTTTAAAAGAATGCCTCGATGCGTTGCCTGCTCATTGGAGTACTTGCGTTAAGCTAAAATATCTGATGAATAAAAAAGGTGATGAAATTTGTCAGGAAGTAGAAATTAGTCCTACTAATTATTGGCAGATTCTTCATAGAGCAAAATTACAATTGAGGGAATGTGTAGAAAAAAACTGGTTTAAAAATTAAAGCGATGATAAAGAAGTTAATGCACTATATGTTTCTGTCATGTTTGAAGGCAACAGCCTTAATAAATAAGAAATCTGATGCTTCACTTTCTTGTGTTGAAAACATTCAACTCAAAGCGCATAAATCGATGTGCAGCGCTTGCCGCAATTACGACAAGCAAATTTCCGTTATTGACAAAGCACTAAACGAAACGCTTAATAAGGAAGGCCTTAGTGTTGATGTTGAAGCTTTAAAAGCAAGTATCTTAGGAAAGATAAAAAATAGCCAATAAGTTAAATAATTAGTATTCTTTTCTCCAATTTAATTATGTAAAGGATTAACCCCAAGCATATTATTTTCAATAGTGCTATTCTTCTGCGGTATTATATTAACAGCTAACAGATTAACTTCAAATCTTATTCTAGAATTTACTTATCTCTAAATTGTATTTCATTTTTTTTGTCAGGTTTTGTTTTTTATGCGACTATCTATTTAAAGTTGAATTAAAAATTTAAACAAAAATATTATGACAAAAATTGCAATAATAATCCTTTCTGATACCGAGACTATGGAATCAATGGGGAAAGTATCGAATGCATTTATGCTTGCTCAAGAAGCTATTGAAAATGGCGATGATCTTAAAATTATTTTCGAAGGTGCAGGCGCACGATGGATTGGCGCATTAGAAGACGAAAGTCACAAACTTCACGGATTATACAAATTGGTTAAAAGCAACATTACGGGTGTCTGTTTTTATTGTGCCACTGTTTTTGGTGTTAAATCAAAAGTGTTAGCCGCTAATATTCCCTTGATTTCGGAATATAAAGAGCATCCCAGCCTAAGACAATTATTTATAGATGGATATCAGGTAATCACCTTCTAATAATTGAGATCAATACATTATAAAAATCAAATCAAAAAAAATTAAACGATGAAAACAAAAATTCAAAAATCAGTAATTGGCGGACTCCTTGGAACTGCGGTAATGACCTTAATTATGTTTATTGGCCCAATGATGGGAATGCCAAAAATGAATCCTGCCGAAATGCTTTCCGGAATGTTGGGTTTGCCAATTCTTATTGGTTGGATAATGCATTTTATGATAGGCATTCTTTTCGCTTTTAGCTATGTGTTTGTGTTAAGCAAAATATTAAAAAGCATTAACAATCAGATAATTAATGGCGCTTTGTTTGGCTTGATTATCTTTCTTTTCGCACAAATTATGATGTTCCTTATGAAA
>Ga0307991_1001034_pt1 | contig 19841 bp, 17 predicted proteins | sample EllFjometagen131_FD_203146 | JGI IMG/M metagenome (GOLD analysis project Ga0307991, IMG submission 203146) | Marine microbial communities from Ellis Fjord, Antarctic Ocean - #131 | ecosystem: Environmental > Aquatic > Marine > Unclassified | place: Southern Ocean | collected 2014-10-08 | reverse complement strand
TTAACTTACTCCGCATTTACTCACAAAATTGTTTATTTTTAAGGTGTTCGTGAGAACGCTTCGCTTAGTTCATACGGAGTTATTCATATTTTTTCCCTTTAGGAAAAATATTTTTAATACAATTTTACAGTAGAGACGAGGCATGCCTCGTCTCTACTAATAAGAATGTAATACCAATAAAATTGTGTGAATGAGTAGTTTCATTTTTTATATATAATATAATCACTTGATATTACGGATGTTATAAGGTTTTATTATTTTTGTATCTCCAAATTTTTAAGAAGTCTAAATTTTTTAGTTTATGAATTATTCAGGTTAAAAATTAATACATTAGTAACAAAATAAATTTAATATTAAAATATTATAATCTATTAAAAATTAATAATTTACAATGAAATATATATATATTATATTATCACTTTTATTATCTCTTTCAACAAATATATATGCTCAAAAACAAATAAAACAAATACGAAAGGGAAATAAATTATACAAACAAAAAAAATATAAAGAAGCTGAAGTTGATTATCTTAAATCATTAGAAAAAAATAATAAATATTACAAAGGACTTTTTAATCTTAGTGATGCTTTATATAAACAGGAAAGATATAAAGAATCTGACAGCATATTACAAAATATTATATATCAATCACCTGACAAAAAATATCTCGCAAACACTTATCATAACCTCGGAAATTCACTGTTAAAACAAAAAAAATATGAAAAAAGTATTAAAGCATACAAAAATGCTTTAAGAAATAATCCTGATGATAAAGATACTAAATATAACTTGGAATACGCTAAAAAATATCTTGTTAAACAACAACAGCAACAAAAAAAACAAAATAAAGATAACAAAAATAATAAGGACAAGCAAAAACAGCAGCAAAATAAAGAGCAACAAAAAAAGAAAAAACAACAAGAAAAAAAACAGCAGCAACAAAGTCAGGCACAAAAAATATCAAAAAAAGATGCTGAACGTATGTTAGAAGCATTAAAACAAGATGAAAAAAAAGTATTAAAAAAAGTAAAAAAAGAAAAAACAACTTCTAATACTAAAATTGATAAAGATTGGTAAAATTTGAAACTTTGAAAGTTTTGAATTATGAGTTTTTTGCTTTGGACTTGGAACTGGAAACTGAAAACTTGGAACTGAAAACTGGAAACTACTTAACAATGAAAAAATATTTTATAATATTAATACTAACAATATTAGCTTTTTCACAAAATGCCACAGCTGACGATGTCAAATTTACTGCATCAGCAAGAGAGACCGTAACTGCAGGAGAAAACTTTAAAGTAACTTTTGAAGTCAGTGCCAAAGCAAGTAACTTTAATCCACCTGATTTAAAAAATTTCAACATATTATCAGGACCAAGCCAGTCAACTAGCTCAAGCATTCAAATTATTCATAGCAACGTAATTAAATCCGAATTATGCTCATATACATATATATTACAAGCTGTAAAACAGGGAACTTTTACAATCAAGCCCGCATCAGTAACTGTTGATGGAAAGACCTATAAATCTAATCCTCTGACTATCAATGTTGTAAAAGGAAACTATCAACAATCTCAGACAAATCAAAACGTTGCACAAAATTCTCAACCCACTCAAACAATTACAAAAACAAATGGAAAAGATATATTTATAAAAACTTTTGTAAGTAAAAGAAATCCTTATCAAGGCGAACAAATTATTGTAACATATAAAATTTATACCAAAATACAAATATCACAATATTCTGTAAATAAATTACCTTCCAAACTCGGATTCTGGTCTCAGGATTTAACAAAAAAAAATCAAAGACCAAGACAAACTAATGAGATTATCGATGGCACAAACTATGCAGTGGCAGAAATATATAAGACAGCTCTGTTTCCTCAAAAAACAGGCAAACTCACTATTGCTCCTCTGGAAATAGAATGTATAGCTCAAATAAGAACTCAAAACAAACACAGAAGATCTAATGACCCATTTGAAAATTTCTTTAATAATTCATTCTTTAACACTTACACAAATGTAAAAAAGAATGTTAAGTCCAATCGTATCACTATTAATGTAAAGCCCTTGCCAACACAAAATAAACCTGCTGACTTTAATGGAACCCTAGGAAACTTTTTTCTGAAATCAAATATTGATAAAACAGAATCCAAAACCAATGAACCCATAACACTCAAATTTACTATATCTGGAAAAGGAAATATTAAACTTATTGAAAAACCGGATATTGATTTTCCTCCTGATTTTGAGACTTATGACACTAAAATAACTGATAACATATCCACTTCCAACGCAGGTATAAGCGGATCAAAGACCTTTGAATACCTTATCATACCGCGAAATCCGGGTAAATATACAATTAAGCCCGTAAAATTTAGCTTCTTTGACCTGAGTTCAAAAAAATATAAAACACTTACATCTCCTGAATATGATATTAATATAAAAAAAGGAGCAAACACACAATCTAATGTCGTCTTTACAGGTGCTAACAAACAGGATATAAAATATATAGGAAAAGATATAAGATTTATCAAAACCACACCTTTGCTGCTTTACAAAAAAGGAATATTTTTCTTTGGCTCATTACTGTTCTATCTGCTAATGCTCCTGCCTCTTATCATTTTTATTATAATAATTATTATATGGCGAAAACATATAAAACAAAGAAGCAATATTGCTTTAATGAAAAATAAAAAAGCTACTAAAATTGCACGAAAACGACTTAAAAAAGCATACTCTTTTCTTAAAGAAAATAATAAAATCGCTTTTTATAATGAAATATCATCTGCACTCTGGGGATACCTTAGCGACAAACTTATTATGCCTGTATCAGAACTATCTGTTGATAACATAAAAGATGTTTTATTAAAGAAAAATATTAACAAAGATATTATTGAAAAATTTATTCTTACATTAAAGGATTGTGAATTTGTACGATTTGCACCGGCACATACTTCCTCTGCTATGAGTAATATATATAACGAAGCTATTAACACTATTGCTAAAATTGAAAAAGAACTAAATAAAATAAAAGTTTAATGTTTAATGTTTGAAGTATCCTTTGCGTGGGAAAAATATAATTGCTTAATTATAAATTAAATACAAAAATATAAACAAATGAAAATATATATCCTTATCCCTTTATTTTTAATACTGACATTACAGATAAATGCAAATGATAATGATACTATTCTAATCAATAATAACACTCAAAACCTGATTCTAAACAATGCTAATGATACATTAAAAAACATAGATAATGATACTATTCTAATCAATAATAACACTCAAAACCTGATTCTAAACAATGCTAATGATACATTAAAAAACATAGATAAAGATACTTCATATATAATTAGTAATAAATTTTTAAATGCTGATAATAATAATCTCATAAAAAAAGCAAATAATGAATATAAAAAAGAAAACTACAATAATGCTATTATTTTATACAAACAGGTCTTAAAAAATGGATACGAATGCTATGAACTATATTACAACATTGGAAACTCTTATTTTAAAACTGATGACATACCATCTGCTATCCTTTATTATGAAAGAGCAAAAAAATTAAATCCAAATAATGATGATATTAACTTTAACATAAAAATAGCAAATAGTAAACTTGTTGATAAAATTGAACCAATACCGGAACTCTTTTTAAAACAATGGTGGGAAAAACTTTTTAACCTGTTTCCTGCAGATACATGGGCAAAAATCACAATAATAGTCCTGTCTCTCTTATTTGTTTTATTTACTATTTATCTGTTATCTAAAATAATAACTCTTAAAAAAATATCATTCTGGCTTGCTTTTGGCTGCTTAATATTAACTATTATAACATATATATTTGCCAATAGACAATACAATTTAGCTAATAATAAACACACAGCAATTATATTTGCTCCAACATTAACAATAAAAAGCTCACCAAACAATAACAGTAAAGACCTGTTTGTCATTCATGAAGGAATAAAAGTAAATATCATTGACAAAGTCGGCATCTGGTATGAAATAAAAATAGCCAACGGAAGTATTGGCTGGATAGAAAAATCTAATGCAAAAATTATATGACAAATATACTGATTTTTTAGTATTTTTGCAAAATAATAGATGTTTTAAAAGTTTAGTCAGAAAGAAGACCTAATATCCTACAGAATAATACTGAAATTATAAAAAAATGAAGAAGAAGAAAAAAATAATTATATCCGTAATATTAACAGTTGTTATTGTAATTGTTTTTATTTGTTTTATTACAAAAAACAGAAACAAAAATTTTGTTTCTAAGACAGAAAAAGCAGAATACGGTGATATATGTGATGTGATTACAGCAACAGGCACTCTAAATCCAATAATAACAGTAGATGTAGGAACACAGGTATCCGGCATTATTGATAAAATTTATGTTGATTTTAATTCAAAAGTAAGACAAGGACAGGTAATCGCTAGATTAGATACTAATTTCCTTGCAGCTTCTCTTTTAGATGCAAAAGCCAATTTAGAAAAAAGTAAATCTAAATTAGATTATGATGAAAAAAATTATAAACGTATCAAGCAATTATATGAAAGCAAGATAGTTGCAGAAACAGATTATGAAACAGCATTGTATAACTATGAGACGGCTAAAGCAAATTATCAATCGGCAAAAGCTCAGATAGAACGGGCAAAAATAAACTTAAAATATGCCACTATCAAATCTCCTATAAGTGGTGTCATTACTTCAAGAAATGTGGATGAAGGGCAAACAGTAGCAGCAAGTTTTAATACTCCTACTTTGTTTACTATTGCCAAAGACCTTACCAAAATGCAGGTTGAAGCTGATGTTGATGAAGCTGATATAGGACAAGTAAGAAACGGACAAAGAGTAGAATTTTCTGTTGATGCTTTTATTGATGAAATTTTCCAGGGAACTGTTATACAAATAAGATTAAAACCAGAAGTAATACAAAATGTTGTTACTTATACTGTCATAATTGAAGCGCCTAACCCTGAACTAAAACTAATGCCGGGTATGACTGCTAATATTACTGTATATGTTAAAGAACTAAAAAATGTATTAAAAATTTCTTTACAAGCTTTAAATTTTGAACCATTAGAAGAATTTATGGCTGATTATGAAAAAAATATACCGGATTCTGTTAAGAATAGACATAAAAAAAGAATTGAAAACTCAGATAATAATTCGTCCGAACAAACAAAGAATAAAAAAAATAGTGATATATTTGAAAATGTATGGATAAAACAAGGAGATAATATAAGACCTCAAAGAGTAAAAACAGGACTAAATAATGGGGTCTTTGTTGAGATAAAAAAAGGAATTAAACAAGGAACAGAAATAATTATTGCACAGGAAATACAAAAAAAAGAAAATGAGAACAACAAAAAAAGTCCTTTTATGCCTAGTAGAAGAAAAAAGAAAAAATAATTTATAAATTATAAGCCCACATCGAAAAGACATTTATTTGAAATAATTGAAAAAAGTTGCCATAGATTGTATTGATTATCAAAGATTTAATTTTTTAAAAATCTGTGAACTTAATGAAGTAATCTCACGAGCTTTAGCGAGTAATCTGTGGCTTTTTTTTGTTTTTACGACTTTTCGGAGTGGATTCAATTATTACTCTTTAAAACCATTATCCGGCAAAAATAAAAAATAAAATATGTCCATACAAGGTACAGAAAATATAATCTCTATAAAAAATTTAATAAAGGACTTTTATATCGGAGATATAGTAGTTCATGCATTACGAAGAATAGATATTGACATAAAAAAAGGCGAATTTGTTGCAATTATGGGCACAAGTGGCTCTGGCAAAACTACTTTACTAAATATTATCGGATGCTTGGATAAACCAACTAATGGCGATTATTTTTTAGATAATATAAATGTAAAAAATTTTTCTAAAAATCAACTTGCCGAACTACGTAACAAAAAATTGGGTTTTGTTTTTCAAACCTATAATTTATTACCAAGAACTACAGCATTAGAAAATGTAGAATTACCTTTACTTTATAGTAATACCATTAGTCATAAAAAAAGAAAAGAAAAAGCTATTAAAGCGTTGGAAACTGTTGGATTGGTTGACCGTATGTATCATATGCCTAATCAATTATCAGGAGGACAACAGCAAAGAGTAGCTATAGCTCGTGCTTTAGTTAACAATCCTGTTATTGTCCTTGCTGATGAACCTACAGGAAACTTAGATACACGAACCAGCTTTGATATAATGGATGTGTTTCAAAAACTAAATGATAAAGGAATAACAATAGCTCTTGTTACTCACGAATCTGATATTGCTGAATTTGCAACAAAAAATATAAAAATAAAAGATGGTAAAATATATAAAGAATACGAAGTGAAAAACAGGAAAAATGCAAATGAAATATTAGCCAAATTGTCCTTAGATTAGATGTATATTAGGGAACGTCTAAAAATTGTATTTTTTGAAACCGCCTTGAAATTTTGAACATGGAACCTGTAACCTGAAACTTTATAATTTATAAAAATGAATTTATTAGGTCTTTTACGATTAGCATATAATTCTTTAAACAGAAACCGACTTAGGTCTTTTCTTACTATGTTGGGCATTATTATTGGTGTTGCATCAGTAATAGCAATGCTTGCAATAGGTCAGGGCTCAAAAAAAAGTATTGAAGAACAGATTTCAAGTATGGGAACTAATATGCTTTTTATCAGACCTGAATCAACACACAGAAGAGGCGTCTCTATGGGCTCAGAAAATACTAAATGTTTGACTGAAAAAGATGCTTATGCTATAAAAAAACAGTGTCATTCTGTTATTATATATGTCTCACCAATAGTTAGAAGTCAGGGACAAGCTGTTGCAGGTTCAAACAATTGGCCTACTTATATTTATGGCGTAACACCTGACTATCTTTATATTAGAAATTTAGAAATAAAAAGTGGTATCGTATTTACTGAAAGAGATGCTAAAATATCAAAAAAAGTATGTCTGATAGGAAAAACCGTTGTTGATAATTTATTTGGAGAAGAAGTAAATCCTGTTGGGAAAAATATAAGATTTAATAAAATACCTTTTAAAGTTATAGGTGTACTTAAATCAAAAGGAGAAAGTACTTTTGGTCAGGACCAGGATAACATAATAATTGCTCCTTTTTCTACAGTGCAAAAAAGAATACTTGCTATTACTTATGTTCAAACGATTCAGGCTTCAACTAAAAATAAAGAAGTTACAGAACAGGCAATTGATCAGATAGAAAAATTATTACGACAAAGGCACAAACTAATACTTTCTGATGAATCTGACTTTGAAATCCATAGTCAACAAGAATTTATGAATATGCTCAGTTCTACAAGTAATATAATGACTGCTTTGCTTGCTGCTATTGCAGGTATATCATTGCTTGTAGGAGGAATAGGTATTATGAATATTATGTATGTATCAGTAACAGAAAGAACACATGAAATAGGACTTAGAATGGCAATAGGAGGAAAAGGACGTGATATTTTACTGCAGTTTTTAATAGAATCAATATTTTTAAGTATTTTAGGAGGAATTATTGGTATTATACTTGGAGTTATTATCTCAAACGTTGTATCTAATTTTATGAACTGGCCTGTAATAATAACAGCTAATTCTATTATATTATCCTTTTTATTTTGTTCTTTTATAGGTATGTTTTTCGGATGGTATCCTGCAAAAAAAGCATCTAAACTTAATCCTATAGATGCTCTTAGATATGAATGAATCTTTTTTTAAGTAGGAAAAATATTTTTTATCATTAGTGTCCGAATAAAAATGAAATTAGAATTTATAATAGTAGATTCCTCACTCCGTTCGGAATCTCATAATATTTAGAAACGATTTTACCTAAATTTTTAAATTTAGTCGGACAGTAGTGATTTTTTATACAGAACTCTAATATTACTATACATAGTTATAATCTTCAAGATTATTGCTGTAAATGTCAATATCAGCATCTGTTAATACAGGTTTTTCCTGCTGAATAAATTTTCCTTTACTGGTAACACATCTTGGATATATAGCATTTGGTTCAGGTGATACTATTTCCAATAGTTTAATATAAAATGTCCAAAGATTGATAAAATCATAAATATATATTATCCGTTGTTTATAGCTGTTACTATTGATAAAGTTACCAATTTTAGCTTGGCTCATAATATATAAATTTTTATTTTTTTTCTTTATCCCTTTTTTATATGACATATCAATAAGAGTTATTTCTGAAGTTTTGTTCCATTTATTATCATAGATATTAAAAGAAGCTATTTCTTTACTGTTAAAGTTAACAACTTTTTGTATAGCTTTATGCAGTTCTTTAAATGTTTGTTCCGAACCGATTTCTATATCTCTGTAAAAATTATTTATTTGTTCATAATAGATTCTGAATTTATATATTTTCATTTTTTTAATATTTAAAAAATTACTTAATATTTATCAAAAATGGATTAAGAGTGTAAAGATAATATAAAAAGGTTGGATTTCCAAATTTTTAAGTAAAAAGATATAATTTTTTTTTAACTATTTTTTTTAAATAATGCGTATTACTATTGTTATAACTGCTGTTGCTCTATCAGGCAACTAGCTTATGATATAAATTATTTTAGAAAGTTGGCTAAATATTATTTTTAGGTGCTACATAAAATAATGTTTTACCAGCTACCCTATTTTAATTTAGCTTGAGATTCCTCATTCCGCTTAGCTCCATTCGGAATGACAATTTTGGTTAATATATTATGGGGAAAGAGAGGCGTTTCCAAACGCCTCTCTTTCCCCACCTAAAAACAATTGACTGTCATTCCGAACGCAGTGAGGAATCTTTTGTTAGAATCCCCCAGTCAATTTTCTTATTACTATACAAGTCAATCCATCTATGATTTAAAGAATCAATAAGAGTATGCTTTTTTTTCCTTGAATACCCTTTTATCTGTTTTTCTCTTTTTATTGCCAAATCAATAAAATCAAACAATTCAAAATTCACCCTGTGAAATAAAATTATAGATTTTAATTTTGCTATTAGTGAAATATCCGCCTAATGCGGATTTCATCCGGTTGGATATAAAACAGATACAACAGGGCAGGCGAGATAAATACGCAAAATTATTTCACGGGGTAAACTAATTTGGAAACATTGTATTTAGAGGTAAAGCCTTGTATAACCTTTTTCCTGTGCTCAAAAACTCTTCTCACTAAATCATTTGTGACACCTGTATAAAGAACTGTATTGTTAACATTAGTCAGAATATAAACGTAATATTGATGAAGTTTCATAAATAAAATTTGAGCAACAGTAAACGTGTTTGCTTTCTACATTGGAGAACAATAATTTTGTGCTTACAAAGTAAATTAATTTTTACCAGCACCTCAAAATAATATTTAACTCGAAACTGCTGACTACAGATTACTGAACTGACTATTAAAGTTATCTTCAAAATATTTTACTGTATTATCGCAACCATAATTAAATATACGGTTGTTATTATCTTTATTTGTATAAATGAATGGATATTTATTATCAGTTTTTGATAACCATTTTGTGATTTTATTATATCAGAACATTGCTTTTTGTATTTTTTTCCTATTACAAAAATAAAAGCAGCACCAAATATTACAGCACTTCGCCATAAAGTTCATACATTAATATCTATTTTGAAATTTTCTATGCCAATTCCAAAATATCCGCTTTTCTTCATATTAATATTTTTATATTATCTAAAAGAAATGGAATGGAAATTTAATAATCGCGTGAAAAGCGCTAAACAAAAGGCAATAGAACTGTCAGAACTTTTAATAAAAAAAAATGTAATTAAAATAAAAATTGTATATTTGCAAAATAAATTATAAAATAATAAATTGGGATTTGGCCCATTTCTTGACATAATCCCCATATTTTTTTCAAAAATACGGATTTTTTTTTGCAATTTTTTATGTATTTTTTTTTAATAAAAAAACTTTATTATTTTTGCCAAATTAATTATAGGAATTATAAATCAACGCTTTAAATTAACATAGTTAAATAATAAAAAATTATTATCAATGATAATAGGCATACTTAAAGAAAAGCAAGGTGAAAGTCGTGTAGCGCTTTTACCAAAAGGTGTTGGGATATTGGTTAAGTTGAAAGCCAGTATTCTTGTAGAGACAAAAGCAGGGCAAGGGGCTTATGTTACCGATGATGAATACATTAGCACAGGGGCTAAAGTAGATTCAAGAGAAGAAGTCATCAAACAATCTGATATTCTTTTAATGATAAATTTAATTGATGCTGAAGAAATATCAAAATTAAGAGAAAATCAAATAATTATCGGTCAGCTAAATCCTTTTTTTAATATTAGTAACATGGTTTCATTGGCAAATTCAGGGATTAGTTCATTTAGTATGGACATTATTCCTAGAACTAGCCTTGCACAATCAATGGATGTGCTTTCGTCAATGGCTACCATATCAGGTTATAAGGCGGTATTAGATGCGGCAAATCTTTTGCCGAATTTTTTCCCGATGTTTATGACAGCAGCAGGTACTATCAGACCAGCAAAAGTATTGATATTAGGAGCGGGTGTTGCTGGCTTACAAGCTATTGCTACAAGCAGAAGACTTGGAGCTGTAGTTGAATCTTTTGATGTAAGAAGTGCTGCTCGTAATGATGTTGAAAGCTTAGGCGGTAAATTCGTTGAAGTTGAAGGTTCTAAAGAAGATGTTTCTGCCGGAGGATATGCGGTTGAACAAACAGAAGAATATAAGAACAAACAGAAGCAACTTATTCAAGACCATGCAGTTGCTTCAAATGTTATTATATGTACAGCACAAATTCCTGGCAGAATAGCGCCTTTACTTATAACAAAAGAAACTGTTGAAGCCATGAAGCCGGGTTCTGTTATTATTGACCTTGCCGCATCAACGGGTGGAAACTGCGAAGTTACTAAAAACGAAGAGATTGTAGTTCACAACAATGTCAAAGTTGTTGGTAATTCAAATTATCCTTGTGATATGCCTTCTGATGCCAGCAAAATGTTTGGCGAAAATTTAGTTAATTTTCTAAAATTGTTTATTGATAAAGAAGGTGCTCTTAAACTTGATTTTGAAAATGAACTGATTAAAGGCACTTGTATTACTCATAATAAAGAAATAGTTAATGAAAAATTAAAACAAAAATTATAAAAATTAAAATTATGGAACAAGTATTAACATTTTTCTTTGATAATAAAGACATAATTTTTATTGTCATTCTTTCTGTTCTTTTAGGAATAGAAATTATTTCAAATGTACCGACAATATTACATACTCCATTGATGTCAGGATCAAACGCCATTCATGGTGTAATAATTGTTGGAGCTATAATTGTAATGGGACATGCTGAAACAACATCCGCATTGATACTGGGATTTTTAGCTGTTATATTAGGAACTTTAAATGTAGTTGGAGGATTTGTTGTTACCGACCGTATGTTAGAAATGTTTAAGAAAAAACAAAAAAAATAATTACTTATTAGAAACAAAAAATAATTCATAATAAAATGAATGAAATATTAGAAATAGTAAAAAAATTACAGTTTACTACTGGCGAATCTGTATTGGAAATCATATACATTATTGCAGCGTTTTTATTTATTATTGGTTTAAAAATGTTAAGTAATCCTTCAACAGCAAGGAAAGGGAATATATGGGCTGCAATCGGAATGATAATGGCCATATTTGGAACAATAGCATTACATAAGGTAGGAGGAGAGAGTATTAAAAATGTTCCGTTAATATTAGTTGCTATTGTTATTGGTACTATTATTGGTTGGGCTATTGCCAAGAAAGTAAAAATGACAGCTATGCCTCAGTTGGTATCTTTCTTTAATGGTATGGGAGGCGCTTGTGCTGCTTTAATTGCTTTAATGGAGTTTCCTCATGTAAATGCATTAAACGGAATGCCATACGGAGAGGTAATTTCTATTTTGTTAGGAATAACCATAGGTAGTGTATCTTTTAGTGGTAGTATGATAGCATTTGGAAAACTCAATGGAAATATTGGTAATATTAAAGCTAATGCTTTACGTTTTATAAATATTCTGATTTTACTGTTATTAATTGTAATTGTCGTGTTTGTAATGATAAAACCCGACATTGGCATTGATGGACATTTATCTATGACATTTGTATATATTCTTTTTGGCTTGGCTTTAATTTATGGTGTTTTCTTTGTAATGCCAATTGGCGGAGCGGATATGCCGGTTGTGATTTCCTTATTAAACTCGTTTACAGGATTAGCTACTGCCTTTGGAGGATTTTTATATAACAACAGGGCAATGTTGGCAGGAGGAATATTGGTTGGTTCAGCAGGTACAATTCTTACAATCTTGATGTGTAAAGCCATGAACCGTTCTCTTCTAAATGTTATTGTTGGAGCTTTTGGCGGAGGAGGTAAAGGTATTGATAAAGAAAAAGGTGATATCAAAGAAATATCAATAAACGATGCTGCAGTTTTATTAAGCTATTCACAAAGAGTTGTAATTATTCCAGGATACGGATTAGCTGCTGCACAGGCACAGCATGTTGTTCATAAAATGGAAACTTTGTTAGAAGAAAAAGGCGTTGAAGTAAAGTATGGAATTCATCCCGTAGCAGGCAGAATGCCAGGTCACATGAATGTTATATTAGCTGAAGCCAATGTGTCTTATGATAAACTTATTGAAATGGATAGTATTAATCCTGAATTGCCTAATACTGATGTAGTAGTTATAATAGGTGCTAATGATACGGTAAATCCTGCCGCTGAAGATGATCCCTCAAGCCCGATATATGGTATGCCTATTATTAAATCTAACCAGGCAAAAAACATTATTATAATGAAACGTGGTATGGGTAAAGGATATGCCGGAATTGAGAATTTTCTATTCTATGATGATAAGACAAGGATGCTCTTTGGTCATGCTAAGGATTCATTAGAAAAATTGGTTGATGAGATAAAAAGTTTGTAGTTTTTATTTCATTTTTTTTCTGAACCCTCGTAGATTGCAAAATCTACGAGGGTTTTTATTTTTTATTGGCAACCTCTCAATAAATACATAACGTATCGTATCGTCTCGTCTCAATAATTAATGGTAAACTATACAATATAAAATCCAAAGCTCAAAATCCAAAAAAGTTGTATAATTTGAAAAAAGGTAACCATTCACAGCATAACAAAAAGAAACCACAGACATAGTCCTACGAACTTCGGCCAGCATAGTAGGCTACGGCAGACGAAGTCTGTGGTTGAAAAATGCTTAACTGTGAACGCATACAGAGATTCTTAGAGTTAGGAAAAAAGATGCTGGATTTTTTTCTTTGGGATTTGGATATTGGGATTTATTTTGAAGTTTGGATTTTGAAGTTTGGATTTATTTTAATTAATACCATTACTTTTTGAGAGTTGCCATGAAAAAATATTTGAGCATCGTATTATTATTTAGTATAATTTTTGTTTTTTCCATTTTTATATTTGTTGATTTTATTTTTAAAAAGCAAAAGTATAGAATTTTTTTAAAGAGATTTTTTTTTGTAATAATATTTAACCAATAATTTTAGTGTAATAAAAAAAAATATATTATTGATTTGAATTTTTAATTAAATTTGCAAAAAAGTATTGTATTACAATAATATAATATTTTAAAATAAAATAAATAAAATAAATAAATAAATAAAATTTTAAATATATGGAGACAACAACAATGAATAGTATAGACCAGAAAGTCGAAGAATTTATGGCAAAAGTTATTGCCAAGAATTCCGGTGAAATAGAATTTCATCAGGCAGTTAAGGAAACTGCTGAAACTCTTATTCCTTATATAGAGGAACATCCTAAATATAAGAAAGCAAAAATTTTAGAGAGAATGTGTGAACCGGAAAGAGTTATTATTTTCAGAGTTCCTTGGTCGGATGATAAAGGAGAAGCTCAAATTAACAGAGGTTTCAGAATCCAAATGAATAGTGCAATAGGTCCTTATAAAGGAGGGCTAAGATTGCATCCTACTGTTAATTTAAGTATCCTAAAATTTTTGGCTTTTGAACAAGTATTAAAGAACAGTTTAACAACTCTTCCAATGGGCGGTTCTAAAGGTGGCTCAGATTTTAATCCAAAAGGTAAATCAGATAATGAAGTAATGCATTTTTGCCAGAGTTTTATGACAGAACTTAATAAATATATTGGACCTGATACTGATGTTCCTGCTGGTGATATTGGTGTAGGAGGAAGAGAAATTGGCTTTTTCTTTGGACAATATAAACGTCTTAGAGATGAATTTACAGGTGTGTTAACAGGCAAAGGTCGTGAGTGGGGTGGTAGCTTAATAAGACCGGAAGCTACCGGCTATGGTGATGTATATTTTGCCGAAGAGATGTTAAAGACAAAAGGAAAAAAATTTAATGGTAAGACAGTTGTTATTTCCGGTTCAGGAAATGTTGCACAATATGCAGCAGAAAAAGTAACACAATTAGGAGCTAAAGTTGTTACTTTGTCCGACTCTAATGGATATATATATGATTCTAACGGAATTAACAAAGAAAAATTAGATTATATAAAAGAACTAAAAAATGTTAAAAGAGGAAGAATTAGAGAATATGCTGAAAAATATGGAGTAGAATATCATGAAGGTCAAAGACCATGGGGCATTAAATGTGATGTTGCTTTACCATGTGCTACTCAAAATGAACTTAATGAAGAAGAAGCCAAGACACTGATAAATAATGGATGTATATGTGTGGGAGAAGGTGCAAATATGCCTTGTACACCGAAAGCTGTTGAAGTATTTATGGATAATAAAATCCTTTTTTCTCCAGGTAAAGCATCTAATGCAGGTGGCGTATCTGTTTCAGGACTTGAAATGTCTCAAAATTCATTAAGATTATCTTGGACAAGAGAAGAGGTTGATGAAAAATTACATAATATTATGAAGAGTATTCATGAAACTTGTGTTAAATATGGTAAAGATTCAACAGGATTTGTGAACTATGTCAGAGGTGCAAATATCGGAGGTTTTGTTAAAGTTGCTGATGCTATGTTAGCACAAGGTCTGGTATAAACTCTGAATTGATTAATTTTGTGTATCTGTTTACCCCGTTAAATAATTTTTTTCTTAAAAAGTAAGGTTTTAACGGGGTAAATTTTTTTATAAACTTTTATTAGCTGAATAATAATATTTTTGGCACTTCGGCATTTTTTATGGGTAATGAAGTAATATAAATTTCTAATTGCTCTAATTGACCTAATTTCATGGAGTGAACCTAGTCAAATCCCAAATACCAATAGTTTTCAATATTCCAAACAATACTAAAGTTCAAAATCCCAATGAATAGATAATTTTATCTGAGATGTGATGTAATGTGGATAGTATTGAAATTGGGTATTGAAAATAACCAAACTACCGATAGCCCAATTGGCAATTGGTTCTTGGTCAGGCAGATGCCTGATAGAAATTAGAATAATTAGGTAATTAAGTCAATTATAATTTTTGTCCTTATAATATTTTTGGCACAAATTTTACAGGAGAATCATATTTCTTATTGTATAGTATCTAACAATTGTTTTTTATCTATTGTATAGGCACAGTTAAAATGTTTTTCAGGGCATTTCTTTAGTCCGTGCAGGCCGCATGGACGGCAGTTTAAAAGTTTTTTTGTCTCAATTATGTTTGAGTTATCAGATAAAGGTCCAAATCCAAATTTAGGTATTGTTGAACAAAAAATAGCTGTTACAGGTGCATTCATAGCAGAGGCAATATGTAATGGTGCTGAATCATTGACAAAATTCATTTTAGCATCTTTCATTAATACTGCTGTCTGAAGTAAAGATAATTTTCCTGATAGATTTTGTAGATTTGGACATTTTGATTTATTGATAATATTCTGGCAAGCTATAGAATCTTTGTTTGAGCCAATAAGATATATTTTGTATTTTATGTTGACTTCTTTTATAAATTCTATCCATTTTTCTTCCGGATATTGTTTTGTCCACCATAATGATGTTGGAGATATACATAAGTATTCAGAATGTTTGAATTGTTGAGTATAAGTATAATCTTTATCTGACGGGTAAAGTTTTATATTTACAGGATATGTTTTGTTGTCTGTTATATCTTTTATAAGTTCTAAATTTCGTTCTGCTTCGTGTTTAGTATGTTGTTTTGTTCCAATTATATGTTTAACAGATTTAGTAAATAAAAAGGAAAAAGGATTTTTGTTAAAGCCAATTGTTACTTTAGAGCCGGAAAGAACAGTTATTAATCCTGATGAAGCAAATCGTTGTATATTAATTATATAATCATATTTATCTGCTCTGACTTTTCTTATTATGTTAAACAGATTTTTATATTTGTTTTGTTTTTTATCCCATATTAATATTTTATTTAAGAAAGGATGATTTTTAAGTAAACTTTCATTTTCCTTTTTAAGAAGAAAATCAATTTTAGAGTCAGGATAAAATTTGTGTAATTTTTCTAATACAGGAGTAGATAGGATAACATCGCCAATAGAAGCCGTTTGTATGATAAGAAATTTTTTCAAAGTTGTAAATGTATTGCAATAAATATTTAATCCAGGTAGATATACAAACTCTAATTATATTATTGCCTTTCTTATTTTAATCAATTTAGATAAAAGGTCTTCAAGATTATTTATGTTTAGCATATTAGCTCCATCAGATTTAGCTATAGCCGGATTAGGGTGTGTTTCAAGAAATATACCATCTACGCCTGCTGCTATTCCTGCTTTTGCTATTGTCTCTATTAGTTCAGGTTTTCCTCCTGTAATGCCTGTTGCTTGATTTGGCTGTTGCAAAGAATGTGTAACATCAAGGATTATCGGGACATTATTTTTTTTCATTTCAATAATTCCTCTAAAATCAACTATAAGGTCATTATAGCCAAACATTGTTCCTCTTTCAGTGAGCATTATTTTATTGTTTCCAGACTTTCTTATTTTTTCTACTGCAAATTTCATTGATTTTGGTGACAGAAATTGTCCTTTTTTTATGTTTACAGGTTTACCGGTTTTAGCAGCAGCAATGAGCAAGTTAGTTTGACGGCACAGGAAAGCAGGAATTTGCAAAATATCAACATATTTAGCTACAAGAGATGCATCTTTTTCAGTATGTATATCAGTGATAGTAGGAATTTTAAGGTCTGTCCCTATATTTTTTATAATGTTCAAAGCTTTTTTATCGCCTATGCCTGTAAAAGAATCAAGTCGTGAACGATTTGCCTTTTTAAAAGAGCCCTTAAAAATAAATGGTATTTCTAATTTATCAGTTATCTTTTTTATATGTTCAGCAATAAAAAAAGATGTGCTTTCATCTTCAATAACACACGGACCTGCAATAAGAAAAAAAATATTTTTATTTAAGTATTTAATATTTGGTATTGTTTTTAGCATATTAAATTATGGATATAATATTTATTAGTATCTTATTTATAATATTCATACATTTTTTGGCAGAATCAGGCAACTGCCTGATAGATCTTTTTTATAATTTCTAATTGCTCTAATTGACCTAATTAACCTAATCAAATCCCAAATACCAATAGTTTTCAAAATTTCATCTGACTTAGGCGGACTAATGACCAATTAGACATTGGGTAATTGGTCATTTTTTAGGTCAATTAAAAATTAGAAATTAGGTCAATTTAACGTATAACCTGTTTGGCTCTGGCTTGTTCAGGTTAGGTATGGTTTAAAGAATAGATACGGTTGCTTAAATATTTGATTTTCAAGTATATATGTTATTAAAATTTGTATTTTAGTCCTGCATAAAGACCACCTCTAATGCTATATGTTGCAAATTTGTCGGAATCAAAATCAAGTATTCCTCCGGTCTCTAATTTTTCCAAATCCTCTTTTGTTAGACCTAAAGCGTTAACTCCCTGGACATCTAAAAATCCGCCTGTAAATCTAAATCCTATATTTATAAAAATTTTTTCACTAAGACCTATGTCAGCTCCGCCACCCATGGCTGCTCCAAAATTAATACTTTTAAAATCTTTTGATACATCAGATATATTATTCTCTTTAATATATTCAGCGTTTGTTAAAACAGAAAATACAGGACCGAATTCAAAATATGCTACTTCATTACCTGCTCTTATTAAAACAGGTATATCAATAGTTTTCAGGTCTATTTTTGATTCATAGTCCGATGGTTTACTGCCTTCATATTTTTGGATATGACTGGTAAAGAGAAAGTTCATTTTTATTCCAAATTTTTCAGAGAAGTCATATCCTGCAATGATTCCAATATTATTTCCAAAAGAAGGGACATAACTTTGGTTAACTCCTGCATCATCCGAAACCTGCTTATTTACAAGCCATGTTGATGCTACTGTATATTTTATGCCTATATATTTGGTTTGTCCAAAAGATGAAAGAGATATAGCAAAACAGAATAATAAAATAAATAATTTTAATGTTTTCATGGTTTTTAATTTTTAAGGTTTATATAATTTTGCAAATATACGGGTTACAATATTAATTATGCTTGCAAAATTAATATTCTATTTTAAAATAATGAGGAAAATTATTGTTTTTATTTATTTTAAATATACATTTTTTTTTGTAATTGTTTGCTCTTTTGCCCCAATACGTTTCGTCTCGGTACGCTTTACTACGGGATAAACTACGAGGCAAACTTTTATAAAATAGATTTATTATACATTGTCATTTTTCATTCTGACTTATTATTTTAGTTTTTTTGTTTGATAGAAGTAATTACTTTTTTTGTGGATATAGGGAAGTCGCTTTTCATCATCCATTCATAATATGACTGATTTTGTTTAAATACTTTTTTTACTGATTCTCCTTTATATTTTCCAAAGTTAAATACTTCAATATTATCTTCATTTAGTATGATATGTCCTACAAGGTCAATATTTTTATTTAATGATGAAAAGTTATGCAATGCCTGAACATCATTGACAATAGGGTAGGAGATATTTCCGTTTTTGTCTTTATATTCCACATTTTTATATTTTTCTATTTGTGCTTTTAATATTTGGTAAGTAGCTGATATGTCTGCTTCTGCACTATGTGCATTTATAAGTTCTTTATTGCAAAAAAAATTATAAGCAGCTATTAGTGTTCTTTGTTCCATTTTATGAAAGATATTTTGAACATCAACCATTTTTCTGTTCTCTATATCAAATTCAACATTAGCCCTATAAAACTCTTCAACAAGCATTGGTATATCAAATCTATTTGAGTTATATCCTGCCAAATCACAATTTGAGAAAAAATCCGCTAAATTTTTTGCTATATTATTGAAAGTGGGACAATTTTTTACATCATGGTCTGTAATACCATGTATTTTTGTTACCTCTTTTGGAATTGGTATTGTTGGATTAATTCTTAAAGTTTTCAACTCTGTATGTTCATCAGCAAAGACCTTTAGAATACTTATTTCAACTATTCTATCCTTAACGATATTAAGTCCTGTTGTTTCAATATCAAAAAAAGCAATTGGACGGGTAAGTTTTAGATTCATATTATATAATTTTTGTATTTATTTATCTTAACCTGAATAATTCACAAATTTATCCAAAAAATTTGTAAATTATACATATTCAACAGATTAACAAAGTGATGATTAAAAAATAATTTTCTTATATGTTTTAATTTTGTTTTAATTAAAAAATCCCGAAAGGGATTTAATTTTCACCCCGTAGGATAATATCCAACGGGGTAAATAACCATAGGTGAAACCTATGGTTACAAACTACGTAGAATTCATCTTCAATCCTAAAAGGATTGAACAAAAAACAATCATTATGGCAAACATATACACAGATATTATATCAAATCGTTTATTCAACCCTTAAGGGTTGTT
>Ga0307991_1001033_pt1 | contig 19853 bp, 10 predicted proteins | sample EllFjometagen131_FD_203146 | JGI IMG/M metagenome (GOLD analysis project Ga0307991, IMG submission 203146) | Marine microbial communities from Ellis Fjord, Antarctic Ocean - #131 | ecosystem: Environmental > Aquatic > Marine > Unclassified | place: Southern Ocean | collected 2014-10-08 | reverse complement strand
ACAATTGCGCTTTGCATTAAAAGAATATATTTCTATTTGTAATTTGCTACATAAAGTTGATGAAATTAAATGGGGGCAGGAGCATTTGCAAAGAGTAGATGAATCCATAGAGAAATATGCTTGGGAAGAAGATCGATACATTCGTGCTTATCGCTACGATGGTTTAAAGTTTGGTTCCAAAGAAAATGAAGAAGGTAGCTTGTATTTAAATCCGCAAACTTGGGCCGTTTTGAGTGGCCATGCAAATAAAGATCGTTCTAGCATTATTATGGAAACAGTAGCTGAAAACCTAGCAACAGACTATGGTATAATGCTGATGGATCCACCTTACGAAAAAACAGAACATTCGGTTGTAAAAGCTCCTCTTTTCAATAAAGGAATGAAAGAGAATGCTTCTATTTTTCAGCATACTCAAGGTTGGGCCGTGATGGCCGAAGCTCTCCTTGGAAATGGAAACAGGGCTTTTAGCTATTTTAAATCTTATTTACCTGCAGCTTATAATGCAAAAGCAGAAATTAGAGAAACGGAACCTTATGTGTATGCGCAAACAACCAATAGTAAATACAATTCTCGTTTTGGTTCTTCACGAAACCCCTGGTTGAGCGGAACAGCAACCTGGGCATATTTCTCCGCCGCACAATCCATTTTGGGCATTCAGCCAGACTATGATGGTTTGCGAATTGATCCGTGTATTCCAGAGACTTGGGATTCGTTTTCCGTTCAGCGAGTTTTTAGAGGAAAGCGTTTAAACATTCTATTTAATAATCCTGATAAAGTTCAAAAAGGAGTGCATTCAATTATTTTAAACGGGAAAAAGTTGAGTGGAAATCTAATCTCCTTTGAACTGCTTGAGAAGGAAAATCAGGTAGAGGTTTTGATGGGTTGATGGGCTGTAGACTTTGTATCTTCAAGGAAAAAAGCCAAAAAAACCATTCAGAACGCAAAGCTAACCAAGACGAACGTAAATTTTACCCCGGTTTAGAATTTGAGTAAGATATTTACAATGTGTTTTAAAACAGTCTATGAAAAGATTAATTACTATACTATTCATCGTTCTAACTAACTTGGTTTTCGCACAAGAAAAAAGCAATTCCATTAAGGTTGATCAATTGGGCTATTTCCCTCAATCGCAAAAAATAGCCCTAGTGCCGGGGGAAATAAAAGGCGAATTTCAATTGCATGATGCAACAACTGGAAAAGTGGTTTTTCAGTCTACGTTGAGCAAACCCAAGAAATGGAAATACGCCAATGAAGTTGTTGCAATAGCTGATTTTTCAAGCTTTCGAAAAGAAGGAACTTATTACATTACAACAACCAATTCAGACACAAAAAAATCTTTCAATTTTGAAATTAATAACAAGGTTTACCAATCGCTTGCTAAAGCAGGTTGGGAGGCTTTTTATTTTGCTAGAGTGTCAACATCAATTGAGGAAAAATATGCTGGAAAATATGCAAGGCCTGCAGGTCATCCCGACGATAAAGTAATCGTTCACAAATCTGCGGCTAGCAAAACACGTCCCAAAGGAACAATACTATCATCTCCCGGTGGCTGGTATGATGCGGGCGATTATAATAAATACATTGTGAATTCTGGGATAACGACTTTTACACTGCTTCATTTGGTGGATTTATACCCTGATTATGTTAAAGAATATGCTTTAAATATTCCTGAGAATAAAAATGAGATACCAGATATTATTGATGAGATACTGTATAACTTAAAGTGGATGATAAGTATGCAAGATCCATACGATGGCGGTGTTTATCATAAACTTACAGATAAAAACTTCTCAGCTCATATAATGCCACATTTAGCAGTTACTCCAAGATATGTGGTGCAAAAATCTACTCCTGCGGCTTTAAATTTGGCAAGTGTTTGCGCCAAGGCTTCTCGAGTATTAAAACCTTGGAATAAAGAATTGAATGGTTTTGCAGATTCTTGCTTGATCGTTGCGAAAAATGCTTTTGCCTGGGCAGAGAATCACCCAAAGGTATATTACAAACAGCCAAAAGACATTAACACGGGCGAATATGGTGATGTTAGACTCGCCGATGAATTTGCCTGGGCTTCAATAGAATTGTTTTTGGCTACAAATGATGATAAATATATCCAATCCAATTTAGATCAAGTATTTATTTACAATGTTCCTTCCTGGCCAAAAACTGGAACTTTAGGTGTTTATGATCTTTTGTTGAACTCTGATTACACTTCTGATAAAATTAAACGATTAACTATTTTCAAAGGCTTTATGACCGAAGCTGATTCATTATACGATCGTTATGAGAATGCGGCGTATAAAGTTTCTCTTTCAAAATTTGAATGGGGGAGCAATGGTCACGGACTGAACGAAGGAATGCTTTTACTTATGGCCTATAAAATAACTGGACAAATAAAATATTTGCAAGCTTCTGAAGCTGTGTTGCATTATATCAATGGATTAAATCCATTAAATATTTGCTATGTAACTGGTTTTGGCAGTAAGAGTCCAATGCATATCCACGATAGGCGATCGGACAGTGATGATATTCCTGGTCCAATTCCTGGTTATATTGTTGGTGGACCAAATGATAAATCAGGCGAAGATTGTGGAATGCAAGCCTATAAATACAAAGAAGCAGCAATCCGCTATTTGGATAAAGAGTGCAGTTATTCTACCAACGAAATTGCAATCAATTGGAGCGCTCCTTTGGCCTTTATGGTTGCTGCAATTCAAATTGAAAATGAGAGATTAAATAGAAAATAGAGATTAAATATGAAACTCGCCAAATTACAACCTATACAAAGCGTTTTTTTAGCTATTCCTTTACTTGGTTTATCTGGTTTTGCTAGTGCTGATTTACCAGAAAATCAACCTAAAAAACCAAATATTATTTTTTTTATTGCAGATGATATGACCTACGATCAGTTCAATTGTTTGCCTCAAGGTGAAGGAAGGAATCTGACTCCAAATATAGATCGATTAGCTGCTGAAGGTGTTTTGATGAATGGTCAATACGTAAGTTCGACGGTGAGTTCACCAAGCAGATATAGCTGTTTAACTGGAACCTATGCGGGTAGAGCGGTCAATTCTGCATTCAATGCACGAATGAAAGAAAACGATGGACAGTCTGTAGTTGAATGGAATACGAAAATTGTAAAAGGCCAGCAGAATTTAGTTGAATTTTTAAATGAAGAAGGCTATTATACTGGTGCTTCTGGGAAAAATCACGTGATTAATGTCCCAGGTTGGAAAAGAGTTCCTCTGACTGCTGATACAGCTCAACGAAAAGTGATAAGAGAATTAGAGAGGAATAACCAAAAACTAAAACAAGCCTATTTAGATGCAGGATTTGATTTTGCAGACGGCTTATGGTATGATAATCCGGATTATAATGGACCGCTATCCTTGGCTTCTCATAATATGGATTGGTCGGCTGAACACGCTTTGAATTTTCTAGAAAAGGCTAAAGATTCTACTTTCTTCCTTTATTTTGCGACTACAGTTCCGCATGGTCCTGAGGAAGCAAAACGAGCTTGGAATGCAGATAGAAGAATAATTCCTTATGGAACGCTGAAAAAAGCACCAAATGTTTTGCCAGCAAAAGAAACTATTCCTCAGCGATTAAAGGAGGCTGGATTAGTCAAAAATAACAAGATTCCAAATCAAAAAGCCAATATGCTTTGGCTAGATGATGTTTTGGGTGCCCTCATCGATAAATTAGAAGAAAATGGTCAGCTAGATAATACCATCATCGTATTTTTTAGTGATCACGGGCAAGATGCAAAAGGAACAGTTTATCAAGATGGTGTGGTTTCTCCTTCTATCTTTTGGAAAAAAGGTGGATTTCCGGTAGGCAACCAAACAAATACTAAAGTCTCTAATATTGATTTTGCTCCAACATTGCTTGAATTGGCTGGTGCCGAGGTTGATAAAAAAGCTTTTGATGGCAAGAGTTTTAAAAAATTGCTTGAAGGTGATACAACCGAAATTCATTCTTCGCTCTATTTTGAAATGGGATATAGCAGAGGTGTTTTGAAAGATAATTTTAAATATATCGCTTTGCGTTATCCTGAAAAAGTTGAAAATTACACTTTAGAAGAAAGAAAAGAATTGCTCGACGATTGGAATCATTTGCTGGCATTACGCGGTAAGAAACCAAATAATACAGATCCAACTAAAGCTTATGGTCACGTGCAATTAATTCCTGGTGGTGGTGATGCGGAATACAAAGCTACACTAAGGTATAAAAGCTATACGGAAAAGAATCAATTATACGATTTAACAAAAGATCCCACAGAACAAAATAATTTGTTTGGAAAGCCTGGCTACGAAAAAATTACAAAACAACTTCAAGGAGAGCTGATCAGCCATTTGAATGATTTGCCCGGTACTTTTGGCGAATTTAAAACAAGTAAATAATCTCATTTAAAAATAAGCCAATGAAATCGATTCGGAAAATGCTTGGCTTTGTGTTGCTTTTGAGTGTTACTTTTGTAAATGCTCAATCGCGAATTCTATCTGAAAATGGTTTTGAGAATTGTATCGAGCTGAGCAATAAAAGTGTTCGGGTTGTTTTAACACCTTCACTTGGTGGAAGAGTTTTAAAATACGAATTGAACGGACTTAATATTCTTTATGTCGATTCTGCGCAAAATGGGCTTACCGAGAAACCCAAAGGAATGTACAAAGGTCCATCAGCCGGGCGTTTCGATTTTGGTCCAACCCGAGTAATTCCCAAACACGATAATTTATGGTGGGGAATGTGGACAAGTGAAATCACTGGAAACTATGCTGCACGATTAATTAGTCAAATTGATAAAGCAACAGGTGTTCAGCTCATTCGCGATTTTGAATTGGATCCAGAAAGCTCCAAACTAAAAATAACCCAAACTATCCTTAACAAAAGCAATGAAACCAAACGTTATTGCTTTTGGGGAAGAACCTTTGTGAAAGGTGGAGGAGCCACTTTTGTCCCTTTAAACGCATCAAGTCGTTTTCCGAAGAAATACCTGGCATATGGCGATCAAAAAGAAATTTTCTTTGATCCAGAGGATGAAGCCAATTTAAAAGTAGAAAAGAATGTTTTTGTGTTGAACAAAGAATCGGCTTATAAAAAATACGTAATGGACGGAGAGGAAGGATGGATGGCCTATTTGTCTACCGATAATCAACTATTTGTAAAAAAGTTTGAGGTTTTTCCAGATAAAGTCTATGCGGAGATGACTGCTTGCACGATGTCAGTTTGGTTTTCTGAAGATCAGATTGTAGAAATTGAACCGATGGGGCCGTGGGAGTGGATAGAGGCGGGGGAGTCAAGTTCCTTTGTTGAAGAATGGTATTTGGTTGATTTTGAATCCAAGCAAACTACGGATGCAATTTTGGAGAAAGTAGAACAAATGATACAAAAAGACTAAGCATAGATGTATTTTTTCCACCGCATTTTATTTCTTGTTTTATTTCTTGCTTATTTTCAATTAGATGCGCAACAAAATTGGTTTGTCTCTCCTACAGGAACTGATAGTTCTTCAAATGGAAGAACAGTTGCCTCACCATTTGCAAGCATTACTTATGCGGCAGAATTTGTGCAACAGGGAGATACTATTCAAGTTTTAGCGGGAGAATATTTTAATACAGGATTTGGTTCGGGTGATATTTGGAACACAGAAAGCACTATAAAAATAAATAATCTGCATGGCGAAGAGAATGCGTACATCTATATCAAGCCTTATCAAGATGCAAAAGTAATCCTCAAAGGAGATGGTTTATGTATGTTTCGTTTGAGAAACTCCTCCTACATTCAAATAGAAGGTTTTGAAGTCTACGGCGAAGTGGAAAACATTTCCATGCAAACTGCTCGCGACAATCAATTTATCTATAAGGATGCTGATGGTAACATCAAATACCGTGTTCCCGCAGGCAGCACAGCCGATGAGGTGGCTGCTATGACTTTACCTGTTTTATATAACATATCTCGACCAAATTACACAGATACAAAAGGCATATATGTTAGCAAATCTCATCATATCAATCTGATAAATAATTTGGTTCATCATACACCTGGTGGTGGATTACGTGTTGCCAGTGGCGATTATATTAATATTATTGGTAACGAAGTGCATAATTGTTCTCGAAAATCATATTCTGGAACACATGCTCTTGTTGTAAGCGAAAGTTTGAGTATAGATGAAAATGAAGGCTATAAGATTACCATTGCACAAAATAAAGTACACCATAATTATAACGAAATTTATTCCTGGGCTCCTTCTAAAACCTTCATTACGCCTCATATTGATGAAGGGAAAGGGATTTCCTTACAAAAAAACTCAACGGAAAATGGTTGGATTCATGGTCGGTTTTTAGTAGTAAATAATATTGCCTATAAAAATGGTTTTGCCGGAATTCATAATAATTCGGGCGAAAGAATGGATTTTTATAATAATACTTGCTATTATAATTCGCTTTCTGAAAGTGGAAATAATATTGGAATGAGTACGCAAGGAGGCAATGATATTCGGTTTAAAAACAATATTGTAGTTACCGATCCAGTTTTATCAGGTTACGCCATCTCGGTTGCAAACACTTTGAATGTAAAAGTGAAATCCAATATTTCTTTTGGAAATACGGATCCTGATGTTGTAGGAATTCAGGTGGATGCGATAAATGCAGATCCAATGTTTATCGATGTTGATGATTTTGATTTTCGTTTGGAATCCAGTTCACCAGCCTTAGATGCCGCTATTATAAGCGCAGCACCAAGTGTCGATTATTTTAATAATGCTAGAGATGCATTTCCAGATATTGGAGCAGTAGAGTATATGGTTTTTCAAGGAATCGATAATCCGAATGACCAATTTGATTATAAGGTTTATCCAAACCCTTTTGACTCCTTTATTATTATTCAGTCAAGTCAACTAAATACATCCGACATAACTATTTTTAACTTATTTGGGCAAGATATTAGCGCACTAGTCCAAATTTCTAAGGATGAAAATATTAAGATTAAAACTCAAGCTTTAAAACCGGGTCCATATAGTTTAGGCATCAAAGGAAATTATAGGATTGTAATAAAGAAAGAGCAGTAAAGGATTAATAATTTTGGATTTCAGTTTTTTGAACTGATTTAGAGTTTATTACTCACTAATTTAATGTTGAGAATGTATTTTAAACCTAATCGAACTGAAATCAAACCCTATAATAGCCATTCAATGGGTATATTTGATACCAGATTAAGCAATAATATTATTTTAAAACTAATCGTATGAGAAAAAGTTTATTAATCTTCGTTTTAACACTATTATCCGTTTATGGATTTTCACAAAGCAAATCAATTATTGGTACTGTCACCGATTGTGAAGATGCGAGTCCATTGGTTGGGGTTTCCGTTTTTATTAAAGGGACTACCACTGGTACAGCCACTGATACAAATGGAAATTTTCTTTTAGATGTTGAAGTTGGACAAACCATAGTGTTTTCCTTTATTGGAATGACAGATCAAGAAGCTATTGTAACAGAAAAAAATGCATATATAATAGAATTATGTGCAAATCAAGTTTCTCTTGATGAATATGTAGTTATTGGCTATGGTTCAGTAAGGAAGAGTGACTTAACAGGAAGTGTTACATCTGTTAAAGTAAAAAATGCAGAAAGTTCAGGATCTACTGCCGTAAACGATTTTCTTCAAGGGCGTGCTGCAGGTGTAAATGTTAAAACCAATTCTGGTGTTCCGGGAGGTTCTGTTAGTATTAATATTAGAGGAGTAGGCTCTATGTCTGCCAGCTCTCAGCCTTTGTATGTTATTGATGGAAATATTATTGACGGTACTTCTGGAGATATTAGCGATGAGGATTTAACAGAAACTAACCCGATGGCATTTTTATCGCCAGAAGATATTGAAAGTATTGAAATATTAAAGGATGCTTCTGCCACTGCTATTTATGGATCGCGTGGAGCCAATGGAGTTGTATTAATCACCACCAAATCTGGCGAAGAAAATGGTTTTAAAATAGAATATAATACCAGTGCATCTTATGCAAATCCAACTAAAAAATTAGCGGTGATGGATGGCGAAACCTATGCTCATTATAGAAATGACCTAGCTGCCATTGCTGATGAAGCCGAAGTATATACTAATTTTGATAGTATTTCATCTATCGATTGGCAAAAGGAAATGATGCAAACGGCCATTTCAAAAAAACATCGTTTAGCTATTTCTGGTGGCCAAAATGGCTCCAAATATTACGTTTCTTTTGGTTATAATAGTTCTGATGGTATTATTACATCAACAGGATTTAAAAAATACGATTTTAGATCAAATATCACCCATAAAATAAGCAATAGAATTAAACTTAACTCCAATATATCAGGTTCCTTAGTAGAGAATAATCTTACTGTTGGAACAGACTTTTATGGAGGCGATAAATCAATGATCGGTTCTATCTTAAATACAAAACCTATATTAAACGACTTTTTTGACACCGAAGGTAATTTTGATGTTGAGATGATGGATATTAATAATCCTTATGCTTGGCGTGATGGTTATTTAGATAAAACCAATGAGAAAACTTTTGTTGCTAAATTCTCTTTAGATTTTGAAATTACCGATTGGTTGAAATATACTGCTAGAGTTGGATTAGACTATAGAGCCAAAGAAAGAAATAGATATTGGGGACGTGAACTGTATAAAGGAGAACGCTCCGATGGATATGCACAATCATTTGATTGGGACAACTTACACTATGTAACCGATCACCTTTTCTTTTTTAAACATCGTATAAAAAAGCACCGCTTCAATGCGACTCTTGGTTTTACTTACGATGAAAAACTGATGAAGTATAATAAGTATGAAGCTTTGGGTTTTGTCGACGATTTTAGTGGTTATGATGCAATGCATGGGGGTGCTACACAAGTCATCACATTCACCAAAAAAACACCTACTAGTTATGCTTCAAGTTTATTCCGTATAAACTATTCATTCAAGAATAAAATTTCGGCAACAGTTACCGGTAGAGCCGATGGCTCAAGTAAGTTTGCCCCTGGAAATCAATGGGGATTCTTTCCTTCAACAGCTATAGCGTATCGATTGACTGAAGAAGAATTTATGCGTAAATTCAAATCAATCTCAAGTTTAAAATTCCGTTTAGGTTGGGGTCAAGTGGGTAGCAGTAGCTCACCTGCTTATGCCACCATAAATAGGATTAATTATGTTCTTGGATCGGATGATAATGGAAACACCATTACTACTTTAAGACCAAGTACAATGGGTAACCCTGATTTGACTTGGGAGACATCACAACAAAGCAATCTAGGACTTGATTTAGAAATGTGGAAAGGGAAGCTAACAATGACCTTTGATGCCTATTATAAAACTACTAAAGATCAATTACAAAACCTTGCTTTACCTGGATCATCAGGATATTCTTCAATGTGGGTGAATTTAGGATTGGTAGAAAATAAAGGAGCGGAATTCTCATTTGATTATTTAGTTTTTAAGGATAAATTCTCTTTTTCAATTGGAGGAAATATTGCCTTCAATAGAAATAAAATTATGGAAATTGGTAGAACTGCAGATGATTTAGGACGTGTATTCTACTTAGGCGATAAGCTTGGCGGGAATGATGAGATTAAAGCTCCTGTTAATGTTTTTATGGAAGGCGAAGCTGTTGGTGCTTTCTGGGGATACCAAACAGATGGTATTCTACAAGATGCTGCTGATGCGGCAAGTGCTCCAACATTTTATGGTCTTCAATTGGCCGAAGGAAATATTAAATTTAAAGATATTAGTGGCGCAAATGGTTTACCCGATGGAAATATCGATGGATATGATAAAACAATTATCGGAGATCCTAACCCTGATTTTATCTATGGCTTAAACATGAATTTTGCCTATAAATCTTTCAATTTAAATATGCTTTTCCAAGGTGTTCAAGGTCGCGATCTTTTCAATGCCAACTATGCCCGTTTATGGAATCACGAACGTTCAAGTACAAATAAATTAGAAGAAAGTTATTTAGATGCTTGGACAGCGGATAATCCAAGTAATACTTTCCCAAGAATTGATTATAACGCTGTTACTTTCAACTCTGTTTTTACCGATCGTTTTGTTGAGGATGCTAGCTATTTTAAACTTAGCACTATCAGTCTTTCATATAATTTCAATGTGAAAAAAATGAATGCTATAGAAGGTATTAAAGTTTATGCCTCAGCACATAACGTGTTTACTATAACCAATTATGAAGGTTTTGATCCCGAAGCAGATAGTTTTGCAAATAATCCAATGCTTAGTGGAATAGATTTCAATTCTTACCCAGCAGTGAGAACAATAATGTTTGGTTTGAATGTTACTTTTTAATTGATAAAAAAGATGAAAATGAAAAAACATATATTTATCCTTAGCCTATTATTGGTAATTACAATTTCTTGTGATAAACCTCTACTCGATGAGCCTATTTACGATTTTAGAACGCCAGAAACAGCCTTTGCTTCTGAAGAGTCTACAAATGCAATCTTGTTGGGAATGTATAAAACTATGACAGCCTATCATTATTACAGTTCTACTTATTCTCAGCTACTTACCTTTAACTCAGGGTGGATGACCAGAAGAGCAGGTGGCGATGCCGACTTAGCACGATTAGAACAAACACCAACTAAATCTTGGATTGGATCTGTTTACGATGCTATTTATAGTTCTATAGCGCAAAATAATTTCATTATTGAATCGACTAGTGCTGAAAGCCAAGTAGAATATGTGCGTAACGCAAGAGGTCAGGCACACTTTTTTAGAGCGATGAATTATTTTAATCTAGTAAGGCTTTTTGGTCCTGTTCCTTTAGTAAGTAGACTATCAAAAACTCCTGAAGAGGCAAATGTGCCTAGAGCAGAATCTGTTGATGCTGTTTATGAGTTTATTATTGCTGATTTAAATAAAGCTTATGATTTGTTGCCAGAATTTCAAACGAGTGGATTAGCTCCAAAACAAATGGCTGCAAAAGCTTTGCTTTCTAAAGTGTTCCTAACAAGAGCTTCTTCTACAAATAATATCGAATATTGGCAAAGAGCAAAAAATCTTGCCGACAGTGTTATTCAATCAGGTATTTATTCTTTAGAAGCAAATTATGCCGATTTATGGAATGTAAATAATGAGTTTACTAGCGAATCGATTGTGGAATTTGGATTTTCAAATACAACCATTGGTGTAGGAAGTGCTTTCCCTCATATTTTGGTGCCTCAAAAATCGGGTTGGTCTTCCAATGGTACAGGTGGCTGGGGCCGATCTGTTCCTACCAGAGAATTATATGATACCATTGTAAGTACTCACGGTGGTGTTGATCCACGAATGGAAGTTAATGTAGTTGTTGATTATACCAGAACAGACGGTAAAACGGTAACAAGTTATCCGGCATTAACCAAAGGTGTAGCCAAAGTGTATCTTCCATACCCAAGTGTTCAAAAATATAAAGATCCCAATGGTTTAGATAATAATTCTCATGCCAATAATTACATTTATTTACGATATGCCGAGATATTATTGATTTATGCGGAAGCTGAAAATGCTTTGAATGGTCCAACGGGGAATGCAGTTGGAGCATTAAATCAAGTTTTATTGCGTGCTAGAAACAGTGGAGATACAGGTTTGCCAGATGATGCATCTACTGCCGATTTTGCTTCAACAGAAAGCTTTAGAGATCGTATAATGGTAGAGCGTCTATCGGAACTTATGGGCGAGTTTCATACCTGGTTTGATGCCCGAAGATATGGAATGGATTATTTTACTAAAGTCTGCGAAAATCACAATAGAAGATTAGATCTAGCTAAAACACAAAAAGTTTTTAAAAGTGCTTCTGATTTTTATTTTGGAATTGATGCTTTTACAATTCAGCGGAATCTATTGCTTCCAATTCCAGAATCAGAAATAAATACGAATGAAGCTATTTCTTTCGAAGATCAAAATTTTGGCTATTAAAAAAAAGCTTACTGCAATCGGTTTCCATTTGGAGATCGATTGCAGATTTTTGACAATTAATTATACCTAGGAATTACTCGATGGGAAAACAAATACATACTGCACTCAAATTAGGCGTTGTTATTGGAAGCTTGGTTCCCATGATGCTAAGTGCACAAAAGAAAAATGTTCTCTTTATTGCCATCGATGATTTAAAACCTGTTTTAAATTGCTATGGCGAATCTCAAATATATTCGCCTAATATAGACCAACTTGCCAGTAAGGGTGTGGTATTTGAAAAAGCCTATTGTCAATGGTCTGTTTGTGGGCCGTCAAGAGCAAGTTTGCTATCTGGTATGACTCCCGATGGTTCTGGTGTAAGAAACCTTTCAACTCAGTTACGCGATGCGGTTCCCAACGTAGTTACACTCCCTCAATTTTTTAAAAATAATGGATATATAAGTGCTGCTTACGGAAAAATTTTTGACAGACGTAATGTTGATGATGGTCACGATGCTATTTCTTGGTCCAACACTTATGTCGACCCTGGCAAGTATACATATCCTGATAAATATGAATCTTTTGTAAAGGGTCAGTATCGGGTTACAGCAAATACTGCTACTGAATGTGGTCCTGAGGGCGTTGCGTTTGATGGATATCAGGATGGACAGATTTATCTAGATGCCTTAAGTAAGCTTAATGCCTTTGCTCAAGATCCAAATCAGCCTTTTTTCTTGGCTGTTGGGTTTAAAAAACCACATATCCCCTTTATTGCACCCAAAGAATATTGGGATCTTTATGATAGAGAAAGCATTGAACTATCCAGTTTTCAAAAACATGCAGAAAACAGTCCCGATTTTGCTTATTATAAACCAGAACCTTTAGGCTATAACGATATTCCTGAAGTATGGACATACAATGATATTGAAAAGGGGAATGGAATTTTAAATCCCGATGATCAAAGAAGATTAATTCATGGCTATTATGCTTGTGTATCCTATATCGATGATATGGTAGGCAGACTAATTGCCAGACTCGAAGAAACGGGTTTAGCAGAAAATACCATTATCGTATTGTGGGGCGATCACGGTTACCAGTTAGGTGATCACAATCAATGGGGAAAACACACCAATTTAGAAAATGCTGTTCAAACTCCTTTAATTATTTCAATTCCAGATGGAGTGGCAGACAGGAGCAATGAAACGGTAGATTTGAGTGATATTTATCCAACAGTAGTCGATTTAGCCGGATTTGAAGTCCCTGATTATCTACAAGGACAAGTGTTAAGTCCCATTGTTGAAAATAAATCCATTGTTAAATCTTGTGCTGTTTCTGAATTTAGAAATGGGGGTCATGCTTCCTATTCTTTCAGGACTTCCGATTATCGAATGACCATCTGGAATAATGGTTCAGGTGATCGTCCTGATAAAATCCCTTGGAGTGTGGATAATATTTATGAAATTGAGCTTTACGATTATGCAAATGATCCTTTAGAAACTGTTAATCTGATTGATAATTCTGCTTATCAAAATGTGAAAGACTCTTTATTATTGATAGCCGCAAATTGGTGGTTTCAACAGCATTGGTTTTTTGAAGAAGGATTTAATCCATCGTATACTGCTGATTTTAATTATATTCTGAATAATCCCGGTTTTGAAGATGGAATAGCAGATAGTTGGAAATTGGAAACCTTGAACGGCTTCAATGCTAATTTTAGCAACAGTACACTATCTTCTGAAGGAACAAATGCGCTTTTGATAGATCCAATATCAGTCAGCCAAAATCAAGGTGATGCGTATTTAGAATCGCCTATTTATGATTGTTTTAATGGTCTGAAAAACGACAAGGCTGTCTTGTCCTTTCAAGCTAAAGCGCAGACTTCAGGCGATATAATACAAGTACTTATAAAGACAAAAAGCTTTATTGGTGCGGAGGAAAATATTTTAAGTAACCCAATCTCATTAGCATCCGTCTTTAATAAAATTGAATATGAAATTCAGTTAAAAGAATCGGTGGCTTTCTGGCAAGTCCTCGTTTTATTTGGTAAAATAACCGATGCTATTTGGTTGGATGACTTTAAACTTTTGACCAATCAGGCAGATATAACAAACGACATTACATCACTCGAAGAAACAGTGCTTTTTCATCCAAACCCTGTGAGTCAGTATGTATACTTGAACAATCAGAGTAAAGAATACGAAAATATCAACCTATATACTCTGCAAGGACAATTGCTTAAATCATTTGATCGCGATAGCAATAAGTTATTTGTGGATGATGTAAAAAACGGGACCTATATACTCGCATTAGAATCGCAAAAAAAAAAGCATACTCAAAAAATAATTATTAGACATTAGACGAAGAAGAATGCTAAACAAATTACTCATCATACTGTTAATTGTGCAATTGCCTTTGCTTTCTTTAGGACAGCAAGTTCCAATCGAAGGATATTTTGGAGATCATTGGCAAGTACGTAATTATGAGCGTCCATCGATATTTAAAACAAAAACGGAACCTGCGCCAGGTTTAAGATATACACTAAGTATTGATGCAAGTGATTTTATTGCCAATGTATTGCCTACTCAGTTTGGAGTGAATTCTAATTTTAGAAGTGGTGATGGTATCTATACCGATGGTATTCGTTTGCCAATGTATAAAAAAGCCAATTTAGGGGCTTTTCGTTTTCCCGCCGGAAGCGGTAGCAATGTGTATTTTTGGGATGGAAATATACCCGATAGTTTTTTAATTGATGTTAATGCCATAGACGGAACTAAAAGCTCGGGGATGCAGCTTGAAACTTATATCGATTTTGTTAGTGAACTTGGAGGGCAAGCTACAGTAGTGGTTAATTATTTTTATGCTCGATATGGAATTACAACTGAAGGAACAAGAGATGCACGTGTTTTACAAGCAGCAAAATATGCTGCGGCATTAGTACATCGAACGAATGTTGAATTGGGCGCTGGAATTCAGAATTGGGAAATCGGAAACGAGTGTTATGGTGGTTGGGAAACTGGTTTTGATGTCAATGGGAGTGAAGTCACAGGTAAAGAATATGGAGAAGATTTTCGGGTTTTTGCTGCTGAAATGAAAAAAGTAGATCCTACTATCAAAGTGGGGGCAGTAATGTATACCAAAGATACTGATTGGAATCCTCAAGTGATGAAAGAAGTACAGAACGATGCCGATTTTTTCATCATTCACGAATACTTTACTTCAGAAGCTGATGCCAGTATTGAAAATGTACTGGGAAGTATAGACCAGATTTCGGAAAATGTAGAATTACTTGAGAAAACGCTTGAAGCGAATACGGACAAAACATTGGATCAATTTCCAGTGGCTTTAACCGAATTCAATATGCGAGGTCCTCATACAACCACTATGGTTAACGGTTTGTTCTTTACCCAGATATTGGGTGAAGTAATGAAGAATAACATTGGCATGTCTACTATGTGGGTTTCTGAGTGGAAATGGAAAGAAGATGCTGAACCCAAATCTTTCATTGCCGTTCAAGACCCGTCGCAAGAAGATTATACAGCTCGCCCTAATTATATGCCTTATCATTTCTATGGCAAGACTTTTGGCGATAAAATGATACAGTCACAAATGCAGATTCAAGGTTCTGGATTAAATACTTATGCTTCCCGATTTAGTTCTGGTGAAATAGGATTGGTGATTACTAATTCCAATAATAAAACCACAGAAGTAACTATTGATATTCAGAATCTAAGCGATTATTACGTTAAAGAAGCACATTGGTACGAAGTGTATTCAAGCAATTTTAACGAAGGGAATAAAAAGTTCTATATCAATGGTGAAACAGGTACTACTGTTGGAGGTGGTCCCGATAATTTTGATGTAATTCCCCCTTATAAAAAAGATTTTGAAAAAGGCGATGCACTTGTTCTCCCACCTTTTTCCATGATTTTTATTGTGCTTTTAGGCGATGACACTACTTACATCAACTCGCCCGATGCGGAAACAAAAACAATTACAATTATCCCAAATCCGGCCACTGATCGGATTCGAATTAACAGCAATAACCAACTTACGGCTTATCGAATTTTCGATGCTACCGGAAAGAAAGTTCAAAATGGAAATGAAAGTATTATTGATGTGTCAAACTTAAACACGGGTTTTTACATTATTCAAGTGGAAACTACAGACCAAATAGAGACATTATCATTTTTAAAAATAGACGACTAATACTATTAAAATGAAAAAAATATCCTTAATCACATTGGCTACGGCATCTTTGCTTCCTAATTTATTGGTAGCGCAAGAGGCTAAACCTAAGAATGTACTTTTTATTGCTATTGATGATTTAAAACCACTATTAGGAAGTTATGGTTACGATCAAATGGTAACGCCTAATATCGATCGAATTGCAAGCAATGGAGTCTTATTTGAAAATGCGCATACGCAACAAGCGGTCAGTGGCCCTTCAAGGGCCAGTTTACTTACGGGAATGACTCCCGATTATACCGGCGTTAGAGATTTACGCACTCGGATGCGTAATGTGAATCCAGATATATTAGCTTTACCAGAATATTTTAGACAAAACAATTATCAAACCGTGGCAACAGGGAAAATTTATGACCCGCGCTGTGTGGATAAGAGTTATGACTTGCCTTCTTGGTCGATCCCGTATAAAGAAAGTTCAAAATACGTTTACCCCGAAGAATGGGGTGAGCCTGCTTTGTCGTATTATGTTGATATGGAGAGTAAAGCCATTGTTGCAAAATATGAGGCAGAAGCTCGAGAAAAAGGAATTAAGAATTTGCATGCTTACGTTTCGGGTAAATTTAAACCTGCTACCGAATGTGTTGATGCTCCTGATAATGCCTATATGGATGGGCAGATAGCAAATAATGCCATTCGTTATATGGAAGAATTATCTCAATCTGATGAACCCTTCTTTTTAGCCGTTGGTTTTAAACGTCCGCATTTGCCTTTTGCAGCACCTAAGAAATATTGGGATTTATACCAAAGAGAAGAGGTGCAATTGGCTGATTACCAAAAACCTGTAAAAGATGGAGTTGCAATAGCCTATCACAATCACGGAGAATTGCAATCCTATACCGATATTCCAGAACTAAAATCTTTTTCTGATATTTTCAGCAATCTAATCGATGAAGATAAGCAAAGAGAATTGATTCATGGCTATTATGCAAGTGTATCATTTATCGATGCTCAAGTAGGAAGAGTAATGGCTAAGCTGGATGAACTTGGTTTAGCAGAGAATACAATTGTTATTGTATGGGGCGATCATGGTTGGCATTTGGGCGATCATGCCTTGTGGTGCAAACATTCTAATTTTGAGCAAGCCACCCACGTTCCAATGATTATCTCAACTCCTGAGGGTGAAAAAGGTCGGTATTCCTATCCTGTGGAATTTTTAGATGTTTTCCCTACGCTTTGTGATGCTGCGGGTTTAAGTATTCCTGAACATTTGCAAGGAACAAGCTTGGTACCTGCAATGAAAGATTTAAATCACAGAGTGAAAGATTATGCCGTTAGTCAGTTTGATAGAGGTAAGATTCGGGGTTATTCACTACGCGGCGATCGATATAGATTAACCGTTTGGATGAAAGACAATTATTCCACCGATAAGCCTTTCGACGAAAATCTAATTCACGATTGTGAATTGTATGATTATAAAACAGACCCAAACGAAACAAGAAATTTATACCGTAAAAAGTCATATAAGAAGGTAAAGGACCAGCTGATGGACTATTTCAAAGATTATGTTGCCAAGCAAAATGTGGCTTTAAAATCAAAGAATAATAAAAAAAAGAAAGTAAAAAAAAATAGTGCTGCTTTGGTCACTGATGGAAGTTTTAATTCCGCCTTAGATAAGAACTGGATGACTTTTGCAAGAAAAGCCTCTTCAGCAAGTTTTGATGTGATTTCAGCAGGCCGCTTTGGAGAAAACACGCTTCGCATAAATGTGAAAAATTTAGGTGAAAACGAACATGATATTGGATTAAAAACAAAGAAATCAATAGTCTTAGACAAGGGACAAACCGTAGAGATTAGCTTTTTGGGTACGGGTAAAAATGTAAAAGTCATTTTACAAACCGAGGATAATAAGAATTTAGTTGAGCCTCTTGAACTTGGCAGCTCTGATGCAGTACATCGTCTGGAATATAAGATCAAAACGACTGGAAAATACTTTTTTAAGATTCACTTTTTGGATGCCGGTGATTACCATATCGACGATATACAGGCGATTATTGAATAATTCGGGTCTTAGTACTTGTTCAGAAAAAAACAAAATGAAAAATAAGCTTCTATACTTAATTACTTTAGCTGGAATTCCGATGAGCTCTTGTGTAAATGATTTACAATCCAAAGCAGCATCGGATGACTCTATTTTTAACGATAGTCAAAATAGAAATCAGCGAAATGTAGTTTTTATTCTTTCAGATGATCATCGCTACGATTATATTGGGTTTACCGGAAAAGTTCCTTGGTTAAGAACGCCCAATATGGATCGTATGGCCAAAGAAGGGGCTTATTTTCAAAATGCTTTTGTAACTACTTCTCTGAGTTCGCCCAGTAGAGCATCCATACTAACAGGACAATACTCACACGTACATACATTGGTGGATAATTATGCTCCAGATCCAGGAAATTTGACTTATTTCCCTGAATATTTACAAGATGAAGGCTATCAAACAGCTTTCTTTGGCAAGTGGCATATGGGTGACGAATCGGATGATCCTAGACCTGGTTTCAACCACTGGGAAAGTTTTAAAGGGCAAGGAGAGTACTATAATCCAACATTAAATATCAATGGAGAAAGAAAGACTTATTCTGATTCCACATACACCACTGATTTATTGACAAATCATGCGCTGGAGTGGCTCGATAATAGAGATAAAGAAAAGCCTTTTTTTATGTATCTATCCCATAAATCTGTGCATGCTGAGTTTAAACCAGCCAAGAGGCACAAAGGCATGTATAAAGGAAATACTATTGATCTGCCAGCATCATATCAACAAACCAAATCAGATGAATACAAAGATTTAAAATGGCCGCAATGGGTGAAAGAACAGCGCTATAGCTGGCATGGTGTGGATTATATGTATCATGATGAGGAAAGCGATTTGAACGAGATGGTTGTAGATTATTGCGAAACCTTAATGGGAGTGGATGAAAGTATTGGAAGTGTTTTAAACTGGTTGGAAAATAATGGTTTAGACGAAAATACAATTGTCATTTATATGGGCGATAATGGATTTAGCTGGGGCGAACACGGGTTGATTGATAAACGACATTTTTACGAAGAATCTGTAAAAGTTCCGCTTTTAGTGAAAAGTCCAGATATTGTCTCCAAAGGAACAACCATAAATTCAATGGTTCAAAATATAGATATCGCTCCAACCGTTTTGGAATATGCAGGCATTCAGAAGCCTGACTATATGCCAGGCAAGTCAATTGTTCAAATATTAAAAGGAGATACTAAGAATTGGCGAAATAAAATCTTTTATGAATACTATTGGGAATACGACTTCCCTATGACGCCAACAGTTTTTGGTGTGCGGACCGATAAGTATAAATACATTCGTTATCAAGGTATTTGGGATAGAAACGAGTTATACGATTTGGAGAATGATCCAGAAGAAATGTATAATTTGATTGATCAACCTGAATATCAGGAATTGGTTAAAAAAATGGCAAACGAATTATACGATTGGCTAGAAGAAACCAATGGAATGAATATCCCTTTAAAACGAACGGTTAAATATCGTTGGGGCGATTATAAACATAAGAACCAGTATTAATCTATTGAATATGAAATCATTAAAGTTTTTTATTGTATTGTTTGTAATGATCTCGTCTAATTATTGTTTCGCTCAAACTGATGCTGAATCAAAACAAAAAATAAAAGTTTTTCTGCTTGCTGGACAGTCCAATATGGATGGTAG
>Ga0307991_1001032_pt1 | contig 19860 bp, 17 predicted proteins | sample EllFjometagen131_FD_203146 | JGI IMG/M metagenome (GOLD analysis project Ga0307991, IMG submission 203146) | Marine microbial communities from Ellis Fjord, Antarctic Ocean - #131 | ecosystem: Environmental > Aquatic > Marine > Unclassified | place: Southern Ocean | collected 2014-10-08 | reverse complement strand
TATAACAGGCTTTAACTTATGCGGGTAGAGAGACCTGATGAGTTTAACGAGCTCATCTTGCTTGATAAAGCAATGTCTCCTTTTTACCGGATGATAAAAGTTTATAAGCCTGTTGGATTTTAATTCAGCTACAAGCTTCAAGTCTTTGGAATCTATAAATTCAATGAAATCAGTGGATGTATACCACGAATCAAAACAGACATGGCTGAAGTTGATATTTTTTGATACAGCGTTATTAACAAGTTCTTTGGCAAGGGTAATCTTGCTTTTAAACATATAATCGTTTTTACCGCGGGTGAATTCAGCCTCAGGCGTATAAGATTTAAGGTTTATAGGGAAGTATTTAGAAGCGGAAGAGAAGCTGCTTACTACCGCGACATTACATACTTCTTCACGTTTAAGGCTGGAGCAATGCTGGTAATGAGCGCCTTCAGTATCTTTCGCGTAAGGTTTAGGAACAGAGGTATCATCAATGGCTAATATACCGTTATTAGTAGATTTAGTGGTTCTTTGATTTTCAATAATATCAAGCCTTTTATTATTTAAAGCATCTAAGTCCCATCTTGATTCAGAGAAAAAATACTGAAATCTTTGATAATCAAGGTTGGCATTTTCAGCCATAGAAGATAGACAGTTACGTTTATATTCCGCGAGAAGAGTGTATATAGTTAATACAAAAACAGAAAACTGTTTTTTTGAAAATAGTTCTTTGAAGTTTGACAAGAAGTTGTTTATAATAGAGATGTTGGTGTTTAAAATACCCATATCATCCTCCCTGTTATGGTTTGTTGTTTTTGGTTACAACTATATATCATAACAGGGGATATGGGTATAGTCAACACAAAAAATTGACACAACTGATTGAAATGACATAAGTTACAGTTTTTCAAAACTTACGTAAAGGAATTTTTTTAAATATATTGATTTTTAACAAAGTAGTATTATTAATTCTAAATATCATTATATTCGTAACAGGCAATACTTTTGCCCTGTCCGCACAATTACCTAAAAAATTTCCCTTTAAAGAAAAGAATGCCTTAGATGAATGGCAGGAAAAAATATTTAAAGGCAGAGTACTCTATTCTGTAAAGGCCAATAAGAGTGATAGCTATCTTGCGGCCTACAGCGATAACACCGCTTCCGGTATATTCTATCAAATCAGATTTGATCCAAAACAGTCTCCAATGATAAGCTGGAAATGGAAGGTTATAAAATTTCCAAAGAAAGGAAGCATTGGAAGCAAGGGCAGCGGATGGATTGAACAAGATGACTACGCTGCCAGGCTTTATGTAATATTCCCAAAACTTTCGTTTAACCTTACTAAGAGCTTGGAATACGTATGGGACAGGGCACTTCCTGTAGGGACTATCAAGGAGAGCCCGTATTCAAAAAATATAAAGATTATTGTTATTGAGTCCGGTAGTCAAAGTATAAATAAATGGATAAAGGAGAAGAGAAATATTTATGAGGATTATAAAAAAGCTTTTGGTAGAGAACCGGGCAAGGTAGGCGCTATCGCTATTATGACAGATACCGATAATACGCGTAGTACCGCGGAGGCCCATTATGATGAACTAAAAGTGGGGTATAAAGATGAATCTAAATAAGAGAAAAGCAAAGTTCATAGGAACAGCCTTACAGAACAAGACCTTGATACTTGTTTTTGTAGCTACTGTGTTACCTACAGCTATAATCGCTGTATGTCTCTATTATCTTATATTTAACATGCTTGCATGGCAGCTGGGTATCCCGGAGGCCATAGCATACAACCTGGTTCCGGTCGCGAGAAAGGTTAATCTTATTATTCTTATCGCTTTGCCTGTCGCGTTATTTGTTATATGGTTTATGGCGCTGGAATTATCTCACCGTATAGCGGGCCCTCTTTACAGATTGGAAAAAGAGCTTAACGATAGGATAGAGGGTACAAAGAGCGGGCCCATACAACTTAGAGAGAAGGATGAGTTAAAGGCCTTAGCTGACAAGATAAACAAACTTATAATAAGATAGATGGCCGCTATTCTTAATAGTTTTAGATTAATATAGGTTGAATAAAGATTATGGCAAAAAAAGCATTTATAACAGGTATAACAGGGCAGGATGGCAGTTATCTGGCTGAGTTTCTTTTGTCAAAAGGATACGAAGTGCACGGCCTTGTAAGAAGGTCAAGCAACCTGAACAGGCAGAGAATAGACCATATATACATGGATTCGCATAATCCAAAAGCGCGTCTTTTTCTTTATTATGGCGATCTCGCGAACTCAGAACAGATAGCCCACATTATTTATAATATAGGGCCTGATGAAGTCTACCACCTGGGCGCGCAGAGTCATGTTAGGGTAAGTTTTGATATCCCTGAGTACACAGGAGATGTTACAGGCCTTGGTACAGGAAGGATTCTAGAGGCTATAAAGCGAAGTAACCGGAAAATAAGGTTTTATCAGGCATCAAGCAGCGAGATGTTTGGCGCTACCTTGCCCCCGCAAAATGAATTAACACCTTTTCATCCAAGGAGCCCGTACGCGGTCTCTAAGGTCTATGGTTACTGGATGGCCCGAAACTACAGGGATGGCTATAATCTTTTCGCGTGCAATGGTATCTTGTTCAATCATGAATCAGCCAGGCGCGGTGAGACCTTCGTTACAAAAAAGATTACAAAGGCTGTAGCGAATATTATAGCGGGAAAACAAAAGGCTCTTTATCTAGGTAAGATTACAGCAAAAAGGGATTGGGGTTACGCCCCTGAATACGTAGAGATTATGTGGAAAATACTACAGCAAAAGAAGCCAGAGGATTTTGTTATCGGTACAGGCACCACGCATTCAGTAGAGAAATTTGTAAGGATTGCGTTTAAATATGCTGGCTTAGATTATAAAAAATATGTAAAGATAGATAAAAAATATTTCAGACCTACTGAAGTAGAGCACCTTGTAGCGGATTGTAAAAAGGCAAGAAAGAAGCTTCAGTGGAAGCCTTTAATAGGCATAGATGGCCTTACGAAGATAATGGTGGATGCAGATATGCGCGCAGCAGGGCTTGAGCCTATAGGCGAAGGTGATAAAATCTTGAAGAAAAAGTTTCCGAAGAGATGGTGGAAGGCTGATTAGGCCTGAAGCATGATAGGGGTGTGTACTGTGTAGTCTTGGCAGTATATATCCCTATTTTTATACTGCTAAGTTTTAAACGCGCCCATAGCTCAATTGGATAGAGTGGCAGACTTCGAATCTGAAGGTTGTAGGTTCGATTCCTACTGGGCGCGCCATTCTTCTACGCCGATGATTATTTATAATCCAGTGCGGCTACGAAGGAATTATGAAAACTCTTGCGAAGCTCCACCGGTAAATACGGAAGAGCTTATTCAATATATTGATAAGAATATAAATAAAGAATAATTATATTTTTAACGAGATATCTGAGCGCAGTAACATAAGATATCCCCATGCTTGACATAATAAAGCGCGAAAAATACCTCTTTTGAGAAGATACCTATTATAGACGATTTAGAAGGCTTTAAGGCGAATGATTTATAATTGACATAAGATATGTTTTTATGTTAATATAAAAAGCCGTTTATACAAATGTGCCCGCATAGCTCAGTTGGTAGAGCAGGTCCCTCTTAAGGACAAGGTCCAAGGTTCAAGTCCTTGTGCGGGTACCATACACAAATAAGCAGGCTTTAAGTTTTGCTAAGGATGCCTGTAAAAGAATATTTATAACTACTTTTAACGCGGATGTGGCGGAATTGGCAGACGCGCTAGTCTTAGGAACTAGTGGGGTAACTCGTGGGGGTTCAACTCCCTCCATCCGCACCATGTACCATTCGAATTTGCCTTTAGGTGGTACATGCCTTGAACCTGAGTTGCGAAGTAACGAGTGGTTTAGGACAAATTTTCGGGTGCATGACAAGCCGTTCTACTTTGCCGGTTAAGCATATAAGTGTTATTTGATAATTCAAGCGGGTGTAGCTCAGTTGGTAGAGCATCACGTTGCCAACGTGATTGTCGTCGGTTCGAACCCGATCACCCGCTCCATTTGTTAATCTGATAAGGAGAGAGACCTAACGTATGAAAATGCTTGAATTTTTGGATAAGGATACCATTACCGTAGATATAAAATCTACAAAGAAAAAAGATGTTATAGAAGAGTTGGTCGATATACTCGCAGCTACCCACCCGATAAAGGATAAGAAATTACTGGTTGACACGCTTATGAACAGAGAGTTGCTTGGCTCTACGGGAATAGGCCAAGGCATAGGTATACCCCATGCTAAATCGGGTGCGGTAAAAAAGCTTATAGCAGCTCTTGGCATCTCACGTACTGGCGTTGATTTTGATTCATTGGATGGTGAACCAACTTATATATTTCTACTATTAGTAGCCCCAGAAGATGCCGCAGGACCCCATCTTAAAGCACTGGCAAGAATATCCCGTATGCTCCAGGATAAATTTATTCGAGATTCTCTTATATCGGCAAAAAACAGAGATATTATCTTTGATATTATAAGTCAGGAAGACAGAAAGTCTTAATTGTGGGTAAAAAAATAAGGCTAAAAAAAAAGTTATCACAGCTTTTAAAGCCGTTTAAATGGTTTTATCCTGGCATGGGAGTTAAGCGCTGGCTTACCTTATCATTTATTGGAATAGTCCTTGTTGTCGCCGGTGGCCAATTTCTCGCAGGTCCAACAACACTTTTTAGGGCCGTTGGCATTCTCTATATGTTCCTTGGAATAGTTATAATAGCTTTTGGTATGAAACAGATAATATTTACCTTTATAGGTGTCGTATTGCCAGAGCGCGAAGAGGAGCTGGTAGATATGGTATATCAGAAGAAACATTTAGAGAGAGGCCTTAAGATAGTTACGATTGGAGGTGGCACAGGATTATCCACATTGCTTCAGGGCTTAAAGCAGTATACCAGCAATCTGACTGCTATAGTAACTGTAGCTGATGAAGGGGGATCTTCAGGTAAACTGCGACAAGATTTTGATATATTACCCCCAGGAGATATCCGTAACTGCCTGGTAGCTCTTGCGGATACCAGCCCTTTAATGGAGGACTTATTTCAATATAGGTTCGAAGGGGAGTCGGCTCTTAGTGGTCATAGTTTCGGCAATATTTTTATTCTGGCCCTATCGCGAGTTACCGAAGGTTTTGAAGAAGCGGTTCAGGCTGCCAGCAAGATACTTGCGATAAGAGGGCGCGTTGTTCCTTCCTCATTGAACAAGATAAGGTTAGCTGCTGAATTAGAGGATGGCTCTATTGCTCTGGGTGAGGAGAATATAACAAAAAGAAGTAATAATAGCCCCATTAAGAAGTTGTCGCTTCAGCCCTTACGTTGCGAGGCTACAGTAAGCGCGATAGAGGCTCTTAAGGAAGCGGATGCTATAATACTTGGACCAGGTAGTTTATATACGAGTATTATACCTAACCTGTTAATAGGTTCAATATCAGAGACAGTAAATAATTCTCCTGCTATAAAAATATATGTTTGCAATGTAATGACACAGCAGGGTGAATCTGATAATTATAATGTAGTAGATCATATAAGGGCCCTTTTTAATAATACAGAATTGAATCATATAGATTATTCAGTTATAAATAATTCTGCCATATCAAAGACATTGACCCAACGTTATGCTGCGGAAGGCTCTTATCAGGTAGAAGCGAACATAGATGAAATAAAAAAAATGGGTATAGCTCCTATTGAAGACAGTTTTATAGCTGTAGGCGGGCAAGAGAAGAGAGAATTTTTAAGGCATAATCCCCGTAGGCTCGCTATGGCTATTATGGATATAATATCAATAGCAAAGACAGAAGCAGCGCATAAGTAGAAATTATAAGCTTGAAACAGTTTCAAGCACGGGTACAGATATGACACACAGGGCAATAGAAAAAGAGATAGTGATACAGAGTAAGCAAGGTCTTCACGCAAGGCCAGCCGCTCTTTTTGTCCAGATTGCCAACAAGTTTGATAGTGACATTTTTGTTATTAAAGATGGTGAAGAGGTAAATGGCAAATCAATAATGGGCATACTTATGTTGGCAGCGGAGAAGGATACTAAGGTGTGCCTGAAAGCTATTGGCCCAGATGCCAAGGAAGCGGTAATAGAGCTCGAGAAGATATTATTACAAGAAGACCAGGATCCATTTGCTCCTAAATAAAGAAAGGGTTTTGATGGATGTTTAAAGGTATCGCAGCATCTCCAGGAATAGCTACGGGAAAAGTTTTTCTTTACAATAGCGAAGATGTACGGGTTCCGCGCGTTAAGATTAAGGTTTCAGATATACCCGGTGAGATTATGCGTTTTGAGGAAGCGCTTATCAAGACTCGTTCTGAGATAATAGCTATACGCAATAATATTGCCGCTGAGATGGGTATAAAACATGCGGAGATATTTAATGCTCATCTTCTTGTTCTTGAAGACAGGATGATCATAGATGAGATTGTAAGCTGCTTAAGAAGCCAGCGATATAATGTAGAATATATATTTGAAGATGTATTACATAAATATATAAGCGCTTTCCAGAAGATGGATGATGAATATCTTAAAGAGAGGATATCAGATATTGAAGACGTGGGTAAGAGGCTTATTAGGAATCTCCTGGGCAAGGAAAAACAGACCCTTGTCAACCTGCCTCCGCAGTCTATAGTAGTGGCATATGACCTCTCACCTAGTGACACAGCCACCATGCACAGAAAGCATGTTATAGCCTTTGTGTCTGATATTGGCGGCAAGACATCCCATACTGCGATTATGGCTAAATCTCTTGAGATTCCAGCTGTTGTTGGGCTTGAAAATATAACAGAGAATGTTAAGAATGGGGATATTGTAATAGTTGATGGTAGTGCTGGTGTTGTTTATGTAAACCCAAGTCGTAGCATACTCTCTCAATACTTAAGAGAACAGAAAAAACTGGAAAAATTTAACACAGAGCTCCAAGAATTTAAGACTATGCCTGCCCAGACAAGGGATGGCCATCGCGTTGAGCTTGGTGCCAATATAGAATTATCTGATGAAATACCAGCTGTTTTATTGTATGGAGCAGAGGGTATAGGCCTTTACAGAACAGAGTATTTTTATATGAATCGTCAGGGGCTTCCAACAGAAGAAGATCACTATAGGGCATATCGAAGTGTTGTTGAGAAGATAAAGCCTAACGCCTTGACTATAAGAAGTCTGGATCTGGGGGGAGATAAATTTCTTTCACAATTGGATGTTCCTAAAGAAATGAACCCTTTTCTAGGTTGCCGCGCGATACGTTTAAGCCTGGCCCGGCCGGAATTGTTTAAAATACAGCTTCGTGCTGTGTTGCGTGCCTCAGCCTATGGCAAAGTAAGGCTTATGTATCCTATGATATCAGGAATGGAAGAGCTGGAGGCCGCGAATATATGCCTTGAAGAAGCAAGGCAGGAGCTTAAGGTTAAAAAGATCGCTTATGGCAAAGATATGGAGGTAGGGGTTATGATAGAGGTACCCTCTGCCGCTATTATTGCTGATATATTAGCAACAAAGGTTGATTTCTTTAGTATTGGAACAAATGACCTTATACAATATGCCCTGGCAGTAGACAGGGTTAATGAGAAGATAGCTTATCTTTATGAGCCCGCGCATCCTGCGGTATTACGCTTAATAAAGAATGTCATAGACGCGGGTCATTCAAAGGGTATTTGGGTGGGGATGTGCGGTGAGATGGCAGGAGAGACAAAGTTTACGCCGCTTCTTCTGGGGCTTGGTTTAGATGAATTCAGTGTTCCAGCTCCGTCTCTTTTAAAGATCAAGAAAGTTATACGCTCTGTAAGTTATGATGAGACAAAGCAACTGGCAGCTGAGGCATTCACCCTCTCTACGGGGAGGGATGTTGAGGCACTTATATCTAAGCGATTTAAGGATATTGTATTTAAGACTGAGAATTAATTTTTATGAAGACTATCATATTAGCAGCAGGTTATGCGACAAGGCTTTGGCCGCTTACGCTTAATGTACCGAAGCCTCTGTTGCCGATAGGTAAAAGGCCTATGATAGAGCATATCCTTGCCAGCATTGACGGCATAAAGGGTATAAATGATGTATATATTGTTACTAATACAAAATTTGTCAGTAATTTTAAGGATTGGAAAAAGTCTTATATCAGCAAAAATAGAATATCAGTTATAGATGATAGGATGAAGACACTTGAGGAGCGAAGGGGTTCTATAGGAGATATAATATTCTCTATAGACAAGAAGCGTATAGAGGCAGATACCCTTGTGATTGCAGGGGATAATATATTTGATTTTGATTTAACGGATTTTATAAAGACCGCTAAAAAAAATTCCCCCAATGCAACTATAGGGTTATTTGATATAGGCGATATAAAATTTGTGAAAGAATACGGTATAGTAGTACTTGATAAGGCTTGCAGAATCACCTCATTTGAAGAAAAGCCAAAACATTCACAATCTACACTTGCGGCTATGTGCCTATACTATTTTCCGAAACAGAAGCTCAAGCTTTTGAAGAAGTACGAGTCTGATGGCAACCCCCTTGACCTTGCAGGTTCTTTTATAAAATGGCTCTCGCGCAAAGAGCCTGTTTACGGATATACATTTACAGGGCAATGGTTCGATATCGGAGACAAGAAATCTTTAAAAAGAGCTCAGAAACTAAAGTGGACAAAGTAAACCTAAAATAGAAACCGTAACTTGTATTTTCGCTTACCGGGAAGGTTGCTTAAGCGTTGCTGATATAGTTTTATTACGCTTAAGAAAAAGCCTCTTTAATGCAGTAGAATTATACGGGCAATATTTAAGGAAATTTCTTGTTTAAATGTTGCGCTAGCGGTTTTTAAGTTATTCGAGCCAGTGTTTTGTTTTAACCGGAGAAACGGTTATATAAAAGCATTAATAACCGTATAATAAAAGGAGGAGAAAAGAAATTGAAGAGAGGAAGACATCTTTTTACATCAGAATCTGTAACAGAAGGACATCCGGACAAATTATGTGACCGAATATCAGACGCGATACTTGACGCGATATATGATAAGGATCCAAACGGCAGGGTTGCTTGTGAGACCATGGTAACTACAGGGCTTGCTATAGTAGCTGGAGAGATTACAACTGCCTGTTATGTGGAGATTCCAAAGATTGTACGAAGTACCATAAGAGATACAGGTTATACCAGTGCTGCGTATGGTTTTGATTACCATACCTGTGGCGTGATAACCGCTGTTCAGGAGCAGTCACCGGATATAGCCCTGGGAGTTGATACAGGAGGCGCGGGGGATCAAGGTATGATGTTTGGTTATGCCACGGATGAGACAAAAGAGATGATGCCCCTCTCTATAAGCCTCGCGCATAAGTTGACATATAGGCTTGCAGAGATTCGAAAAAAGAGCATTGTAAATTATCTACGCCCTGATGGCAAGAGCCAGGTAACAGTTGAATATCATGAGAATCGCCCTAAAAGGATAGATTCTATAGTAATCAGCGCGCATCACGACCATAAGGTAAAGATGCCCCAAATGAAAAGGGACATAAAGAAGTTCGTTATCGATGCTGTGATTCCAAAAGAGTTGCTTGATAAGAATACTACGATATATGTAAACCCAACAGGCAGATTCGAGGTTGGTGGACCCCAAGGAGATACAGGCCTTACAGGCAGAAAGATAATAGTTGATACATATGGCGGAGTAGGAAGCCATGGCGGTGGCGCATTCTCTGGAAAAGATCCGAGCAAAGTAGATCGTTCCGCTTCATATATGGCACGTTATTTAGCCAAGAATGTTGTAGCTGCAAAATTGGCCAAGAGATGTGAGGTGCAATTGGCCTATGCTATTGGTGTAGCAGAGCCTGTTAGCCTTATGGTCAATACGCATGGTACGGGGAATATAAATGATCTAAAAATACAGAAACTGTTATGGGAAAATTTTGACCTTACGCCAAAGGGCATAATAAGCTGCTTAAAACTAAGGAGGCCTATATATAAGCAGACTGCTGCTTATGGCCATTTTGGAAGAGACGGTTTTACGTGGGAAGAGACAGACAAGGCAAAACTATTGGTGCGGAAATCAAAAAAAATCTAAAAACATGGTATTAATTTCACGCCAGAAAACAGGAGAATAGATGAAGTACGATGTAAAGGATGTAACGCTCGCTAAAGAAGGAAAATTGAAAATAGAATGGGCAGGTAAGGATATGCCGGTTTTGAAGCTTATAAGGGAAAGATTTAAAAAGGAGAAGCCATTACGTGGTGTAAAGCTTGCCTGTTGCCTGCATGTTACTACTGAAACCGCAAATCTTATGCTTGCGCTAAAAGATGGCGGTGCTGAAACAGCGCTTTGCGCCTCAAACCCTTTATCAACCCAGGATGAGGTAGCGGCATCCCTGGTTAAGGATTTTGGAATAAGTGTATTCGCAATTAAGGGAGAGAATAATCAGACATATTATAAACACGCAAACGCTGCCCTGGATATAAAGCCGAATATTACAATGGATGATGGCGCTGATCTGGTTTCCGCGGTGCATAAAGAGAGAAAAGACCTGGTAGAGCATATATTGGCTGGGACTGAGGAGACGACTACAGGTGTAATCCGCTTAAGAGCACTTGAGAATAAGGGGCTTTTGAAATTCCCAGTTATCGCGGTTAATGATGCCAAAACAAAGCATTTATTTGATAATCGTTATGGAACAGGCCAGTCAACAATAGACGGTATATTGCGAGCCACCAATAAGCTGTTAGCAGGTTCGGTCTTTGTGGTGTGTGGTTATGGTTGGTGCGGCAGAGGCGTAGCCATGCGCGCTCGCGGGGCAGGAGCAAATGTTATTGTAACTGAAATAGACCCTCTATGTGCCCTTGAGGCTACAATGGATGGTTTTAGGGTAATGCCTATAAATCAGGCGGCAAAGATAGGGGATGTTTTTGTGACCTTAACAGGAAACACGGACGTTATAGCAAAGGACCATTTTAATCTGATGAAAGACGGTGCTATTGTCGCGAATGCCGGACATTTTAATGTAGAGATAGATATTGCCGGGTTAAAGGCCTTAAGTAAAAATAAAAGAGATATGCGGCATTGCGTAGAAGAGTTCACTCTTAAAAATGGCAAGAAGATATATCTTTTGGGAGAAGGCAGGCTTATAAATTTGGCTAGTGCAGAAGGCCACCCTGCCAGTGTAATGGATATGAGCTTCGCGAATCAAGCGCTCTCCGCTGAATATGTAGTCAAGAAATCTCATAAGTTAAATAAGCAGGTATATCCTGTGCCGCAAGATATAGATGAGAACATAGCGTTTTTAAAACTCCGTTCTATGGGCATAAAGATAGACAAGCTTACACCGAAGCAGAAGAAATATCTGAATAGCTGGGAACTCGGTACTTAAATAAGGTTAAAACTGTTTCGAACGGTTCGGGGGTATGTGTGAAGATAGATATCTACTTAAAGCAGATGCTTAATAAAGGGGCCTCTGACCTTTATTTCAAGGTAGCAAGCCCGCCTTGTTTTAGAATAAATGATCAGCTGGTGCTTGATCCAGGCAAGAAGGTAGAACCCCCTGACGTTGATACCATACTGGACTCTATCTTGACTGATGACCAGAAAAAACATTTTTTATTAACAAAAGAACTTGACGCGGCATATAGTGTATCCGGATTAGGCAGATTTCGGTTCAATGTTTATTTTCAACGCGGCACCAAGGCAATAACCTTTCGGTCAATAAAGATTGATATACCTTCTTTCGCTGGCTTGAATCTCCCTGTTGATGTTATGGAACAGCTTGCGTCACAGCGCAGAGGGCTTATCCTTGTTACGGGATATGCCGGAAGCGGCAAATCCACGACAATAGCGTCAATGATAGATTATATAAACAGTAATTTTGAAAAGCATATTATAACTATTGAGGACCCCATCGAGTTTGTTCATACTGATAAAAAGTCTATAGTTTCACAAAGAGAAGTAGGCTCTGATACAGCGGATTTTTCCAGTGCCTTGCGGCATGTTATACGACAAAGCCCCGATGTTATAGTAATCGGAGAGATGCGTGATATAGCGACCATGCAGACAGCGATAATGGCCGCTGAGACAGGCCATCTGGTACTGAGTACATTGCATACTGTTGACGCGGCGCAGACGGTAGAACGGATTGTAAACTTTTTTCCTGTATACACGCATAACCAGATAAAACTGCAATTGTCCCAACTTCTTAAAGGTGTGGTCTCTATGAGGCTGGTGCCGAGGTCTGACAAGCTGGGTATGGTTCCCGCTTGTGAGGTTCTGTTAGCCACTCCAACGATAAAAAAATATATAATGGACGGAAAAACCGATAAGCTCTTGTCCTTGATAGAAGAGGGTAGGTTATTCGGTATGCGCTCATTTAATCAGGCCCTTTTAGAGTGGCTTAGTAAAACTGTTATTAGCAAAGAGTCAGCGCTTAGTTATGCGTCTAATGCTGATGAATTAGCCCTTAAGCTAAAGGATATTTTATCCGGAGGCAGCAACTATCTCTGAGCAAGCCAAGAATTTTGTATATAGCTATGGCTATGTATGCAAAAAGCCCGTTATGTATTGTGTATTATATGCCATAACTGACAATAAGGAGTTAATCAAATGGCAAATGTAGATATAAAAGAATTACTGCGATATGCTGTGGATAAAGAAGCGTCGGACCTGCATCTTACAGAGGGGGTACCACCTGTGCTGAGAATTAATGGTACGTTACAGCATACAGCCTACCCTGTCTTAACACGGGATGAAAGCAAGAAAGCGATTTATTCTATACTCAATGATGAACAGAAAGTAAGGTTCGAAACAGAGCTTGAGCTTGATATGTCTTTGTATATCCCAAATCTTTCACGTTTTAGAGTAAATGTACATATGCAGAGAGGCAGTGTAGAGGCCGCGTTTCGTATCATACCATCAAAGATCAAGACAGTAGAGGATCTTGGCCTACCACCTATTGTAGCAGACCTCGCGAGAAAATCAAATGGCCTGGTATTGGCAACAGGGCCTACTGGAATGGGAAAGAGTACTACTCTTGCTGCTATGGTTGATATTATAAATAGTGAGAGGCAGGATCTTATCATAAGTATTGAAGACCCGATAGAGTATGTTCATAAAAATAAAAAAAGTATTATCAAGCAGAGGGAAGTAGGCAGTGATACTAAGACCTTTGCTAACGCGTTAAAGCATGTTCTTCGTCAGGACCCGGATGTTATACTTGTTGGAGAGATGAGAGACTTGGAGACTATCTCTACAGCAATTACAGCAGCGGAGACAGGGCATCTGGTCTTAAGCACACTTCATACACCTGACGCGCCGCAGACAATAGACCGACTTATAGATATATTTCCACCCCACCAGCAGAAGCAGATTATGATACAGCTCGCCGGCTGTTTACAGGGAGTTGTATGCCAACAGCTGCTTCCAAGAAGTGATGTTAACGGACGTGTTGTTGCCTGTGAAGTTATGATAGGGACATCAGCTGTACGTAGCCTCATAAGAGAGCAAAAGACAGAACAGCTTGCTACTGTTATCCAGACAAGCGCACAGCATGGAATGATAACAATGGATAAGGCATTGAAAAAGCTTTATGATGAAGGCGTTATAGATGAAGATGTTCTGAACTTTAGAACAAAAAATAAAGGGGAATTTGACAAATTATGAGCCTTTCCGGAAAGATCAACAGAATAGCGGTGTTAACAAGTGGCGGAGACTGCGCCGGAATGAATACCGCCTTAAGGAGCATTGTCAGGACAGCTATATATCACGGTATGAAGCCATTTGCTGTTATGCGCGGATATCAAGGGCTTATAGGGGATGATTTTGCGGAATTTGACAGGCGTTCTGTAAGCAATATTATGAATAGAGGCGGTACGATAATAAAGACCGCGCGCTCAGAAGAGTTTAGGACAAAGAGTGGCCGAACAAAGGCTATAAAGAACTTAAAGAAGCACAAGATAGATGGCCTTATAGTTATAGGGGGAAACGGTTCATTCAAAGCGGCACACCTCTTATGTGAGGAATCCGATATCAGGTGTATCGGTGTGCCCGCTACTATAGATAATGATATAAATGGGACAGATTACTGTATAGGTTCGATTACCGCAGTTGGTGTCGCGCTTGATGCCATAGATAAGATACGAGATACTGTTACTAGCCTTGAAAGGATATTTGTGGTTGAGGTAATGGGCAGAGAATGCGGCTATATAGCAATGAGGGTAGCGCTCGCTGGTGGGGCTGAAGAGGTGCTCCTGCCCGAGATTAAGCCTGACCTTAAGAAAATATGCCGGGAGATACGATCCGCGCGCAAAAAAGGAAAAGTAAGCTGGATACTGGTAGTGGCTGAAGGAGCGGGACATGGGCACAAAGTGGCCCATAATATTGGAAAGTTAACAGGATACGAGACTCGTGTTATAGTGCTCGGGCATATTCAGCGTGGCGGAGCGCCTAACGCTATAGACAGGATACTCGCTTCTCGTTTAGGCTCATCGGCAGTTACATCATTGATAGAGGGTGAGTCAGATAAGATGGTAGGCCTTATAGCGAATAAGGTAATATTAACAGGGTTTGCCAAGGCATGCAGGAAGAAACAAGAAACAGATCACGAGCTTTATAAGCTTTTAAAGGTTCTTGAGGCCTAAAATATTAAACTTAGATAAACGGCCATTATTTTTTTAAAAAAGGGCCGTTGAATTATTTATAGCAATAAAGTGATTATCTAAGGTATAAGTAGAAAGGATAGTATATGTTAGAGCGGATGACAATGCTTGTGTTGCAGCTTGGGGTTATAATATTCGCTGCGCGCGCAGGGGGTATATTGTTTGAGAGGTTACGCCTGCCTGCTATCATAGGTGAAATAGCAGCCGGTATAATTATAGGCCCATATCTATTGGGTAGTATTAATATCGCCTGGTTAGGGCATTCGCTATTTCCTATGTATGGCAATTTCCCTGTTTCATTTGAATTATATGGTTTCACTACTGTAGCCTCTATTATATTACTGTTTTTAGTGGGGCTTGAGACAGATCTTGAGATGTTTGTACGATATTCTGTCGCGGGCTCTCTTGTAGGCGCTGGTGGAGTTATAGCGTCCTTTATTTTTGGTGACCTAACCGCGGTCTTTCTTTCAAAATACCTTTTCGGTGTTCACTATGGATTTTCACATCCTGTCTGCCTCTTTCTTGGTGTTATCTCTACCGCTACATCAGTAGGAATAACCGCACGCATACTATCAGAGAAGAGGAAGATGCAGTCACCGGAAGGGGTGACAATTATTTCAGGCGCGGTTATAGATGATATCCTAGGCGTTATAGCGTTAACAATAGTTATAGGCATAGCGAAGAGCAGCCATGTTGAATGGGCCAAGGTCGCGATGATAGGTATTAAATCCATACTTATCTGGCTTGCCTTTACCGTGGCAGGATTATTCTTTGCCAGGCATATAAGTAGTTTCTTAAAAAGATATAAAGATACAACAGTAATAAGCACCATGGCACTAGGATTAGCGTTGATATTGGCAGGCATCTTTGAAAAGGCAGGCCTGGCTATGATTATCGGAGCCTATGTCATGGGGCTCTCATTATCCAGGACAGACCTGGATTACGTGATACAGGAAAAGCTTTCTTCATTGCATAAGTTTTTTGTACCGATATTCTTTTGTGTAATGGGTATGATGGTTAACCTCTCCACACTGGCGTCACGGAATATACTTATTTTCGGCATTGTGTATACAATAGCCAGTATAGCCGCTAAGATTATTGGTTGCGGTCTTCCCGCGTTATTTTTAAATTTTAATGTACGCGGCGCCATGCGTATAGGGCTTGGGATGACACCACGCGGAGAGGTCACGCTTCTTATGGCCGGCATAGGTTTATCAGCCGGAATATTGGGACAGGAGACGCTCGGTGTTATAGTAATGATGACTATAATAACAGCCTTACTTACCCCTGCTATGTTAGCGGCCTCGCTTAAGACAGACGCGCCTGTTACAAGAAAGGCAAAGCCTAAGAAACAGACCAGCACAAACATAAGATTTGATATGCCTACGCCTGATACCGCGGAGCTGGTTCTTGGCAGGGTTGTTTTGGCTCTTAATAATGAAGGCTTCTATGTCCACAGGCTTGATACCGGAGAGAGAGAATCCAGATTATATCAGATAAGGAAGGACCATATATTTATAGGTATGCGCGCTTCTTCTGATTATATAGAATTTGATTGCAAGGGTGAGGACGTTATCTTTGTAAATACCCTTGTTTATGAGGTGCTCTGTGATCTGGAAAATACCATGAGACAACTTCAGCGCCTTACAAACCGCTCTTCTATCGGTAAAAAGATTTTTGTTAAGGCTGACAACGGCCTACAGAGGAAGAGGGATATCGCTAAGAGAATAAGCCCCAACGCGGTTGAGGCCAGGCTAAAGGGTTCTACCAAGCAGGAGATAATAGAGGAGTTGGTAGATATTATTATACGGTCCGGACAGCTTGAAGATGGCAAAAAAGAGAAGGTTATTAAGAATATATTAGAACGCGAAAAGACCATGTCAACAGGAATGCAGTACGGCATAGCTATTCCTCACGCGAAGACAAGCGCGGTGGACAAGGTTATATGCGCTATAGGAATTAAGAGAGAGGGTATTGATTTTAAGTCATTAGATGATAAGCCATCTAAAATATTTGTCATGATACTCTCCCCGAGAGGTGTTACAGGGCCACATATAAGATTTATGGCAGATATTAGTCAGTTGCTTATTGATGTTAAACGCAGGGAAAGGCTTCTTGATGCAGGAAATAACCAGAAACTTTATAAAGTACTTATTGAGCCGACTGCTTAAGAAGCAAAAGTGCTATAACAAAAAAGATTATATTTGAAAGATGAGCTGCGACAATAGGTGGCAACAATCCTCCCTTACCCATCGCAAGCACAAAATATATTGAGCCGTAATAGAGTAATCCAACTGTGATACTTATACCTATCCCTGCCATAGCTCCACCCCTGCTTGTATTTAAGGCAAACGGTATTCCTATAAGCATTATTATAATAGATACAAGTGGTAAAGCGCTTTTGAAATAGAGATCGGTCTTTAAGCTATTTAGCATCTTAGGGTTTTGCCCCGCGAGCCTTTTTATGTAGCTTTTCAGGTCTTTATAACTCATATAACCTGTCTGTAATTCATATTTCAACAACTCCTTGGGGGTTTCCGGAAAGTCTAAGACCTTTTCCTTGAAAACTAATGGGTTGCCGGCAGTATTACCTAGCGTATCAAAGTTGTACACTATACAGTCATAAAAAACCCATTCTCTGTCTTTCCAGAGGGCCTCTGAGGCTAATATTTTTCTATGTAATCTATGCTGATTGTCACGTTCGATTATTATTATTCCTGTTAGTTTATTTTTTGTGGGGTTAAATTCCTGCGCGTATATAAGCTGGTTCTTTTTGCCGTAGACAGCTAGATCCTTTGTGGTTTTGAGCTTATCGTGAGTGTCATAGGTCTTCTCCATGTATTCAGCTTTTATTCTTTCAGATATTATAATGCCTTTTGGCACAGCATTTTCATTTACCAGAAAACTGATAAGGCTTAAGACGATCGCTATGGCAAAAACCGGAACAAGAAGTTGTTTTATGCTGATGCCGCACGCCCTTGTCGCGGTAAGTTCATTATTTTTATTGAGGGTACTAAGCATATAGACAATTGAGAGCAGGCTTGCTATAGGTACAGTCTGGACAAATATAAGAGGCATAAAAGAAATATAGTATTGAAACAATATGCTTATAGGAACCTTATTACGCAATATCTCATCTAAATGGCCAAAGATATCCATAATTACATAAAGAAGTACGAAGAGGAATAGGCAGTAGGAGAGAGGCACAATGAATTTTTTTATAATATAACGATCGAGTATCTTCATCGTTCTATTATTATGAATGTTAGAATGGCACCGATTACAAAGTACGCAGCATTGGCTATCCATACCCCTATTATTGGTGGAACAATATCGCGTAACGCTAATGACATGCCGCCGAACAAGAGAAGGTAATAGACCAGCAGTATGATGAGGCTTATGGCGAATCCTATAGACTTTTCCCGCTTTTTAGTATTTATAGCTAAAGGTAAGGCTACAAGGACAAAGACGAAACTTGAAAACGCCATAGCAATTTTTCTGTGTATTTCCGTGAGCATTTCACGGATCTCTTTTTTTGTATGGTCCGATGTAACGCCCGTAGCTTTCATATTCGCTATCTCTTCTTTTAACTCTTTGATAGTCATATCCTTGAATTTTTTTCTGAATTCCCCTGCGGAAAGATTTTTCGCTAGATCAAGTGTCATATTGTATGTCTTAAAGCTGAGTTTAAAAAATGTGCTCGGGTCATCTGGATTGGGTTCATCCGCCGTACCATCTGTTAGTTTTAGTGTTATGGTATTTTTATCATTATGTGTTATAAACTTGCCGGTTTTCGCTATAATAGTTCTGGTTGGCCCTTTTTCTCCAAGTTGATAAATCAGTATGCCATTAAGTGTATCGTCGTCAACGCTGTTTATACGCACAATATAACCCTTGAAGCTTTTAATAAATGTGCCAGGCTCGAGATAGGCCGCGGGGTTTTTTAAGGCAGCGCCTTTTATGAGCTTGATGGACCCGAAATGAGACGCGGGAAGTACCCTGTCATTTAAATAGACAGACCCCAGACTTATTATAAAAGCTATTATTAATATGGGAAGCCCAATTTTATATAAGCTTATACCGCTTGCCCTCATAGCGGTGACTTCGTTATCTGAAGCAAGCCTGCCAAAACAGAGTACGGTAGCTGTTAATATTGCCATGGGTATTGTGTAGCTTAAGATATAAGGTATGAGGTAGAAAAATAGTTTTATAATATCCCGTATATCTACGCCCTTATTTAACAAGAGGTCAGCAAGCCTAAGCATGTTGCCTATTAATAGTACAAACGTGAAGACTCCCAGTGTGGCCAAGAGGGGACCAATGGTCTCTTTTATTATGTAATTTCTTAATATCTTCATTCTTTTTTTGCGTTATACTCCTTTTGCCAGGGTGAGTACAGATACTGACTCTGCGCCATATGCAGTCAGTACTCTTGAGCACTCATTTGTTGTTGTGCCTGTAGTGAATACATCATCAATTAGCAGGACATTTGCGCCTTTGAGTGTTGTTGTATTTCCAGGAGCGAAGGCATTTTGTATATTTTTTAGCCTCTCCGCTTTTTTAAGATCAATCTGTTTTTTGGTACGCCTAGGTTTCAGAATGGATCCTTTCGAATATTTTATATCAAGCCACAGGGAGAGCTCTTTCGCTAATATGTCCGACTGGTTAAAGCCCCTATCTCTCTCATCTGATATATGCATAGGAACTGCGATTATTATATCAATGGCCTGAGACTTAACATAGTTAACAGCGATATCATGCAATAGGCTTACAATTGTATTTTTAAGATATAGTTTTTTATGATATTTAAATTTACGTACAAGCTCTTTTATAAGCCCTTCATATTTGTAACAGTGGCATGCTTGTTTAAAAAAGGAGTCTTCACCAGCCAAAGTGCGAAGAGAGGGTGAGTTTAACCTGAGTTTTTCAGAGCAGCCCTGGCAGAGGTATATCTTGCTGTTATAGGGCAAGTTTTTTCCACAACCCTGACAAAATATAGGAAAAACAAGATTTAGCGCCGCACTTGATACCTTATTGGCAAGCTGTATCATATTTCGATAATATACCATCAAAAAACTACATTGTCAACGATGGTTTATAGGTTTGTAGTAAGCTAATGAAATGTCCCCTGTTAGTAGCAAATGAAATGTCCCCTTCAACCTCAGGCTGTAGTAAGATGTATCGTACAATCAACATAAGGAGGTTATACGATGCAGTACTCTATTGCCGCT
>Ga0307991_1001030_pt1 | contig 19881 bp, 18 predicted proteins | sample EllFjometagen131_FD_203146 | JGI IMG/M metagenome (GOLD analysis project Ga0307991, IMG submission 203146) | Marine microbial communities from Ellis Fjord, Antarctic Ocean - #131 | ecosystem: Environmental > Aquatic > Marine > Unclassified | place: Southern Ocean | collected 2014-10-08 | reverse complement strand
GGTGCTTGACAGGATGACCCCCTCTCCGTATCTGTTTTTGAAAAATTCGGATTATGAATTTATGTACAAGGAGTTTAAGGATTTCAGGCACAGATTCGCCGACGGACATAATCTCGCCACCTTGCTTTTCGGAATTAAAAATATAATAAATAGGTTTGGTTCCCTTTATCAATGTTTTTTTAATGGCCTGTCGGAAAAAGACGAAAATATTGTCCGGGCCATGCGTTTTTTTTCACATCAGCTTGCCGGTCCTGAAAACAAACCCGGCCACCTTTTGGCCCGGCCTGAAAAAGGCAGCGCCTGCAAGCGGATGAATCTTTTCCTGAGGTGGATGGTGAGAAAAGACAGGGTTGATCCGGGCGGATGGGACAACATACCGCCATCCAAACTCATAATCCCCCTTGATACCCACATGCACAAAATCGGCCTTGCATTGAACTTTACACAAAGAAAGCAGGCAAACATGACAGCGGCTCTGGAAATAACCAGTAGCTTTAAACGCATGATTCCGGATGATCCGGTGAGATACGATTTTGTGTTAACCCGTTTCGGAATACGAAATGATATGGATATGGATTGCCTTATTGATAAAACACGCTGAGCGTGTTATATTTTGTTTAACCTGAAATCAAACAAAAAAGGCGATGGGACTGAAATGGATACACAACAATTATATGAGACGTTGAAAAAAAGTCAGGAACCCAAGGGCTATTATTTCAATCTGGACAAGGAAAGGGTCCTTGAATTATTAAACGCTCTGATTACCAATAAGGACCGGTACGGTTATATGGCCTGCCCGTGCAGACTTGCCTCGGGAGACAGGGAAAAAGACAGGGACATCATCTGTCCATGTGTCTACCGTGAGCCTGATGTGCAGGAGTATGGGAGCTGTTACTGTAACCTCTATGTTTCAAAAAAATGGAACGAAGCAACCAGCCCGCACCCGTATGTTCCCGAACGGCGCGATCCTGAAAAAATAGGGGTTTAATTCCCAACAAGTGCATGAAAAACCATTTTATAACAATAATTTGCCACTTAAAAATTGATGAACTCGTGAAAAATTCAATCCATCGATCTTGCAAAAATTCAAGGTTTACAAATTTTGTAATCATAGGGCGTACTGATCCTGCCTTGAATGATTGGTATCTTAATTCTGAAATTCGTGTTTTTTATGTCAGAAAAAATGCCCATAAGAAAATGGCTTTTGATCTTATTGGAAATTTGTGGTTTTCAATCTGTTTGTCATTTGGTGCTTGTAATTTGTTATCTCCGGTTTATTCCGGTTAGGAATTGGCGCACAACGCAGAAGTCGGCCTTTTTACGAGGCCATCAGAATTTATCAAAGGCGATCATTTCCGGTTCGACACCAAGGCTGTCGAGCATTTCGATTACGGCGTCCAGCATCATGGGCGGACCGCACAGGTAGTATTCTATTTCCGTGGGGTCTATATGGTTTTTAAGATAGTTGTCATAAAGACAGTTGTGGATAAAACCGCTCATCCCATCCCAGTGGTCTTCAGCCTCAGGCTGTGAAAGGGCCACATTATAAGAAAAATTTTTAAATTTATTCTCCAGCGCCTTAAACTCGTCATCAAAAAAAAGTTCCAGCTTTGACCTGGCGCCATACCAGAAAGATACCGGCCGATCTGTATGAAGTGTATTCAACTGATGTAAAAGCTGACTTCTCAGGGGGGCCATGCCCGCGCCACCGCCCACAAGACAAACCTCTTTGCGGGTATCCTTGACAAAAAAATCACCATACGGGCCGCTTAAAGTGACCTTATCTCCTTTATTCAGATTAAAGATATAAGATGACCCCGCACCCGGAGGGGCTTTTGCTGCGCCCGGCGGTGGGGTTGCAATTCGAATGGTGAACCGTAAGGTATTTTTTTCAGAAGGGGGGTTTGCCAGGGAATACGCCCTGAAAATCGGCTTTTCGATTTTGGACCGCAAGCCCCAGAGATTGAAGCGATCCCAGACCGGCCGGAACCGCTCTGCCATCCTGGCCCTGAACTCGGTAAAAGACAATTCATGCTCGGGTATATCAATCTGGATATAGGCACCGGCCTTGAATTCGAGGACCTGATCCGGATCTGTTTTAAGTACCAATTCTTTGATAAATGAGGCGACATTCTCGTTTGATACCACCTTCGCCTGAATTTTTTTGACATTGAAAACTTCTTCAGGGAGATGGATGTGCAGATCTTCCTTTATCTTTAAACGGCATGCCAGACGGATATGACCATTTTTTTCCTTCCTGCTCAAATGGGCGAATTCCGTGGGCAAAACGTCGCCGCCGCCCTTATCCACCCTGCACTTGCACATGCCGCATGTCCCACCGCCGCCGCAAGCGGAAGGAATAAAAATATTATGGTCCATCAGGGCGGCTAAAAGCGTTGAACCGACTTTCGTGTGTAGGCTTTTCTCCGGGTCATCGTTGATAACAATTTCACAACGGCCTTTTTTTACGATCTTTGCCTCAACCAGTAAAAGAAGGGCGACGAGAAAAAGAATAACCGATGAAAACACGACTGTGCTGATGATAAAAATCAAACCAGGTCCCTTTTAACGGTTTAATAATTGATGTTATTTGAATTCAGGCTGAAGACAATCCGTCTATCTGGTGGGCACGCCCACCCTGAGATTCAAGCATCCACTTTCTACCTTCTACTTAAAAGGTTGTTTAGGGTGAAGGTTGTTTAGACTGAAGGGGAAAGGCATTCTGCCTGTTTGGCCTTCCACCGCCTACCTTACTAAAGCGTAATCCCTGAAAAAAGCATAAACCCCATCGCCATGAGCCCTGTAACAATCATTGTGATACCGAATCCTTCAAGCCCTTTTGGAACGTCGGCATATCTTAATTTCATTCTTATTGCAGCCATGGAAACAATGGCAAGCAACCAGCCGGTGCCTGAGCCAAAGCCGAAAACAATTGACTCGGCAAATGAATAATTCCGTTCAATCATAAATAACGATGTGCCTAGAATAGCACAGTTTACAGCGATTAAAGGAAGAAAGACCCCCAGAGAGGTATAAAGGGTCTGGGAATACCGGTCGATGATCATTTCAACCGCCTGCACCATTGCCGCGATAACCGCAATAAAGGTAATAAATTTTAAAAAACTGAGGTCGACATCTTCAAATCCGGCCCATGCCAGGGCCCCCGGCGCCAGCAGGTAGTTGTATATCAGCCAGTTTATCGGTGCGGTAAGGGTCAGTACAAAGACCACGGCAAGCCCCAGGCCAATGGAAGTGTCCATATTTTTGGAAATTGCGACAAAGGAACACATCCCCAGAAAATATGCCAGCAGGATATTACCCACAAAGACGGAGTTTAAAAAAATGCTGATCAGATTTTCCATAGTTACCTAATCCTTTACAATGGATTTCTGGAGCCATACCAAAAGGCCGATGATGATAAACGCAGCCGGTGCGAGTAGCATGAACCCCATATCCTCATAACCGGCCACATAAAAAGATTGGGGAATAACGCTGTAGCCGAACAGGTTGCCCGAGCCCAGAAGTTCCCGAATAAAAGCTACCGCAACCAGAACCGTACCGTACCCGATCCCGTTTCCAAGCCCGTCGAGAAATGAAAGGCCAGGCGGATTTCCAAGGGCAAAGGTCTCAGCCCGGCCCATGACGATGCAGTTGGTGATGATCAATCCCACAAAAACGGAAAGCTGCTTGCTGATATCGTATAAAAACGCCCTGAGCATTTCATCGGCGATGATGACCAGCGTTGCAATAATACTGAGTTCCACAATCATTCGAATATTTCTGGGAATAACATTGCGCAGCAGCGATATCGTAAGATTTGAAAATGCAAGCACAAATGTTAGGGACAACCCCATGACAAATGCGGTTTTCAGTTGTACTGTCACGGCCAGGGCGCTGCAGATGCCGAGCATCTGCATGAAAATGGGATTGTTCTTGAGAAAAGGATCTGAAAATATTTTAAACTGCCTTGTTTGCGTAATTTTCATTTTTCTTCCTTGGCTGGGCATATTTTTTCTTTACCGGACAGTCGCAAAAGCTGTCTGGACCGAAATTTCAAGGATACCGGTTCATAGACGGCCAGGATATCCTTTAATCCTGAGGAAAGATATTTGCCGGTCAATGTGGCCCCGCTGATTCCGTCCACATAATGGACCTGTCTGTCCTTATCCACCGTGTCCATGACATTTCCCTTGGCAATGGCAACGGAAAGAAAATTGCCGTCACTGTCCACGATTTTCTTTCCATTAAAATTTTTACGAAACCATTGTCTTTCGATCTCTCCACCCAGTCCCGGCGTTTCGGAGTGCTTGTACACGGTAAAGCCGGCAATGGTGGCTCCGTCATTTTTCAATGCCAGATATCCCAATATCCGGCCCCACAGGCCTCTGGAGTCAACCGGCAGGATATAGGCCTCGATCTGCCGGTCCTTCATATAAAGATAGACCGGCAGCCCCTTGGTTGCCCTTTGGTCCTTTGTCAGTATGGCGCCTGTCTCATCGACCCGGATACATTTGATATTGTCAGCGTATTGTCGGTTTATTCCCGTATGGGTGTATTGAACGGCTTCATCCAGCAGGCCCACAGATTTTAAAATATTTTTCTGTCGGTCAATGGCAATGTTCTTCTGCTGAATCCCCTTCAGACCGGTGGATGCCGCCGTAAGAAAAAGCGTGCAAATCAAACAGGTTGCCGCTGCAAAAAGAAACGATTTTATAGGATCAGGCATTTTCCATCCTTTTTTTCAGCCTCAGCTTGATCTCAAAATGGTCCAGCAAGGGGGACAGCAGATTCATAAAAAGAATGGCCAGCATGATCCCTTCCGCATATGCCGCATTAAACACCCGGATCAAAACGGTTAAGGCGCCGATGCAAAATCCATAGATCCATTTACTCCGGTTCATTCCGGGCGCAGAAACCGGATCTGTCGCCATATAGATGATACCAAAAGCAAATCCTCCCATGACCAGATGGTAAAATGGATTGAGGGAAAGCCAGGCCATAGAAGTCTCAGTGACGATCAAATTCAGAAAAAATCCCGTACACAATACCCCCAGAACACCTCCGAAAATAATTCTGTAACTCGCGATTCCCAATAAAATCAGCAGTGCGGCACCGATAAGGCATAACAATGCCGAGGTTGCCCCGATACTGCCCGGATAGTTACCGACAAACAATTTCGTGAATGAATAGCCCCCCTTTGTAAGCAAAATATCGATTTTTTCATGAAATTCTGAAATGTTGGCAATGGCCAGCGGTGTGGCACCACTTACCGCATCCACAAGTTTTCCCCCGGTGCCACCCACAACCACCCAGACCGTATCCCCGGACATCCTGGCCGGATAGGCAAAAAATAGGAAGGCCCTGGCCGTCAGTGCCGGATTTAAAATATTACGTCCGGTCCCCCCGAATATCTCTTTTCCGATAACAACACCGAAAGAGATGCCCACGGCGACCTGCCATAGGGGGATGGTGGGTGGCAAAATCAGGGGAAACAAAAGACCGGTGACCAGCAATCCTTCGCTGATCGGATGCCGTCGGATCACGGCAAACAGTATTTCCCAGAAAAATCCCACAGCATATGAAACGAAAATAATCGGTAAAACAATGGCAAGCCCTTTTAAAAATACTGCACCAAAGCCAAGGGGTAGTCCGGATGCGAGGCTGGACTGGTACCCGGCATTGTAAATACCGAAAATAAGTGGCGGCATCAGTGCCAGTACCACCATACTCATAAAGCGTTTCAGATCAAGGCTGTCCCGGACATGGCTATCTTTAACCGTGGGGATGCCGGGGATAAAGAAAAATGTTTCGGTCGCCTCAAAAACCGGCCCGAGTTTTTCGAACCTTCCGCCTTTGGCGAAAAGATGATGATGCCGTTTAAAAAAATTTTTAATAAGTTTCATAAGTTTCTTTAATCCACTCCCCCGTCCATCATGCCGATTCCAGATAATAGGCTTTCTTTGCCGCTGCAAGGACATCGCAGATCTCTATTTTGGAAGGGCAGACGTATGTACACAGACCACATTCCACACAATCCAGAAGACCATGGGCCAGGGATTCTTCCACCTCCTCTGCCATGATACTCTTCAACGTAAACTGAGGCAGTATATCCACGGGGCAAACATTGCTGCAGTACCCGCAGTTGACGCAGGCACGCGCCTCCCCGTGAAGTCCGCAATCCATATTCAGCCCGGCGGTGTTAAAGGCGGATAAAAAGGTCCTGGAATAACTGGGTTTGCAAAATCCCGGTCTTGCAAATCCTAAAAACGCCTGCTTATCACCTTCGGGAAGCAGCGTGACGGATGTCTCGTATAACCCCAGATAGGATGTCCTGGATGTGGTATAGCCCCTGAAAACCCCCCCGGCGATAAATCTTGTTCCTTTCTCCCGGACATGGCCCTGCACAATATCCGCAACAGGCGCGCCGAGCCTGGTTTGCACATGTTTTCCGTGTTCAAGAGAATCTTTGGCAACGGCAACGGTTCTGAACAGAGGGTAAGTGCCGTATTTCAGCAAATGGGCCAACAACAGCACATCCTGGCCCTGGATGTACCAGGCATGGTTGTCTGCAGGTGATGTTCGAGTATAATACAGAAAAACACCCGGATCGCCGGCCGGATATTTACCGTGCACGACATGGGCCGTGATCCCGTTTAAATCGTTTAAAGCCGTGGCAAAATCAGGTGATCTGAAGATGTGAACCTTTTTGTCTGCAAGCCTTTTTAAAATCTTTAGACCGAAGTTAAAAAGATCGATCCGATCATTCAGGTACACATCCGGGTCCGGTTGAAACGGTTCCCCGCGGCACAGGTTTACAAAAATGGCCGGCGGCATTACGCCGGGCCGGGCCAGGTCCCTAAAGGGCAGCTCCCGGATAAGAGGCCAGAGCCCGCCGGTCATGATGTTGGCAATGAGCGCCTCTCTTTCAATTGCCGCCGGCAGCTCCTGGGAAATCGCCTCAAAGGTTTCCATCTGTTCATCGGTGTCCAGGCGTATAATGATTTCCCGAATCACCCGACGAGGGCCGAAGTTGATTTCAACCACTTTGCCGCCGCCGGGAGATAAAAACTTAACATCCGGATTCCGTTTGTCTTCGAAAAGAACCGACCCTATTTTAACAGTATCATCGAGCCGAATTTTCAGCCTGGGTTTGATAAAGGGTATTCTTTCGGGGCAGAGCGCCACATGATCCGGCTTCTCCAATACTTCGATTTCCTGCGAAAGCTTTCCGGCAATCTTTAAATCATACCCTTTTTTGACATAAAATGATCCCATAATCTCATCCTGATGGTTAAGAAGCTTCTTTATTTTACTATTGCGCGCAAGGCATTGTCAATGACAGGATACCGAAACCTGAACCCATAACTGGCAAGCTTGTCTGCAACGGTTCTCTGGCTGTTTAAAAGGGATGCGCCAAGCTCCCCCATCATCAGCCGGATTATAAAGGCCGGTGCGGGCATAAAAGATGGGCGGTTCAAGGCATTTCCGAGGGCTCTGGCGAAATCCGCGTTTCTCACTTGCCCGGGGGCGCAGAAATTTACAGGTCCTTTGATCTCCGGGTTTTCAAGAACAAAAAGGATTGCGGCGGTGAGATCATCCATATGAATCCAGGGAAACCAGTGCATTCCATTTCCCAGGGGACCACCTGCAAAAAATTCAAAAGCCAAACGCATTTTTTGAATGGCGCCCCCGCTGTAGCCCAGCACGACACCAAAACGCATTGTTGCGACCCGGCTCCCTTTTGCCTGAGCCTGATAGGCTTCCTTTTCCCAGGCAACACAAATATCGGCCAGAAAATCATCACCCGGGCGCGAATCTTCATTTAACATTGCATCGCCCCGGTTGCCGTAATATCCTGCTGCCGATGTGCTGCAGAGTGTTACCTCCCGGTTTTCCGGTATGGCTTCCACGAGATTGCGTGTGGTCAAAATTCGGCTGTCATAAATTTGAGATTTGTAGCTTTTTGTCCAACGCCTGAAAATTGTTGCTCCGGCAAGGTTTACCAACGCATCCATCTCCTGGACCGTATTTTGCCAGGCCCCCGGTTGAGTGGTATCGGCGAAAATATATTGAAAATTGTTATGTCCGGACAATTTATGGAACGAGGACCTTCCGACTGCAGTAACATGATGTCCCTGCTTCAACAGATAATATGAAAGTTCCTTTCCCACAAAGCCGGATCCACCGGTAATAAATATATTCATGGCTGACCCTTTCATATTGCGCTACGGTTAAGTATTGCATAAAAGTTATTCAATAAATGTGCCATAAAACAGTGCTGATAATTTTGGGCATTTTTCATTTGCCGGTTTGCACTTTTTTTAAAAAGACATCTGTTTTTTGTCGAATTCAAGATGCCGAAATTAAAAATTGAGTACCGTATTTACATCTTGCGTTTTTTTAATTTCCAATGACCCAAATTCAAAAATCCAAACAATGTTTCGTCCTGGAAGGTTCGGGTCATTGAATATTGAAATTTTTGATTTGTCATGAAGGATGCCAAACTTTTCTATATTTCCCACCAGACCATATGGCGCAAAATAGCCCGGTAAAAAAGTTCTGGTATAATTGTTGCTGGTTATAACTGTATTTTTTATAAACTTTTAAAGCCTGGAGGTGGATCATGCCAAAAAAAAGATATGCCATAAAAACAGCTTGCCCTCAATGCGGATGTAGTTTTGCTCAGGTTTTATCCCCCGAGGAGATCAAGACACGTTACGGCGATGTCCCCAACGTGGAACTGGAATGTGGCGAGTGCATGGCTAAATTTGCCACGGATATGAAAACCGCATGCCCTGAATGGGATAAGGAATGCCGGATGAACGAATAGGGTGGCGAAGGATGCCGATCTAAATCCTCTATAGGAAGGCATTTTGACACAAACCTGTCTTAAGAGACAAGTTTGTGTCAAAAAAAATATGAAACAGGGCACCGTCTTTGCTTGCTTTTCCTGATCGTTTCGGTTAAACTTTTTTAGTGATTCACATTAGCCAAAAATCTGAAATTTTAGAATATATCGCATTTTTTTAAAAAATTCAGGAAACCATCAATTTGCCGGGAGGAATCGTATGAAAGCAGGAACAGTCGTGTCGGTAGTGGCAGCCCTAATTTTTACCGGAACAATCGCGATTGCAGTTCAAAACCACGGTAATGAGAATATTCAGCTTGATGGCGGCAAAAAAGGTACGGTTAATTTCCCACACCATATTCACCAGGATACCATCGGCGACTGCGCTATTTGCCATGCGGTCTTTCCAAAAAAACCCGGAATTATAAAAAAATTAAAAGTGCAGAAAAAACTGAAATCAAAGCAGGTCATGAACAAAACCTGTCTCAAATGCCACAGAGAAAGAAAAAAAGCCGGAGAAAGGACCGGGCCAACAAAATGTTCTCAGTGTCATTCCAAATAGTACACAAACGGTGCGATAAGAGATTTAAATAGTTACTTTCGTTGTGAAAGTTTTATCGCATCAACTTTTCCGCAATGTTTTTACGGAAAAATTCATTATAAAGTATTCGTGCCCATCCTGTTTTTTTTAAGATAGGCACGATTTTTTTATTTACCGGCCATCATCGCCGCGATATCATCTTCCACGGTTCCAATGGGTTTGATATCAAATTTTTCCACCAGTACATTGACCACGGCCGGAGACAAAAAGGCCGGCAACGTGGGCCCGAGACGGATGCCCTTGACGCCGAGAAACAAAAGTGCCAGGAGCACGGCCACCGCTTTTTGCTCGTACCAGGCGATGTCGTATGAGATGGGCAGGTCATTGATATCGTCAAGGCCAAAGACCTCTTTAAGCTTCAGGGCAATCACCGCCAGGGAATAGGAGTCGTTGCACTGGCCCGCATCCAGCACCCGCGGAATGCCGCCGATATCGCCAAGGTCCAGTTTGTTGTAACGGTATTTAGCGCATCCGGCCGTCAGGATCACCGTATCCTTGGGCAGATTTTCAGCCACTTGTGTATAATAGTTTCTGTCTTTCTGACGCCCGTCACACCCGGCCATAACCACAAAACGTTTGATGGCCCCACTCTTTACGGCATCCACCACCTTGTCGGCCAGAGCCAGCACCTGGTTGTGGGCAAATCCGCCGACAATCTTGCCGGTTTCAATTTCCGTGGGCGAAGCGCATTTTTTGGCCCGCTCGATGATTTCTGAGAAGTCCTTGGCGCCGCCTTCGGGTCTTTCAGGGATATGTTTTGCACCGACGTAACCGGAACTGTTGGTGGTGTAAAGCCGGTCTAAGTAGGTGTTTTTCTTTTTCAGCGGCACCAGACAGTTGGTGGTCAGCAGAATCGGCCCGTTAAAGGACTCGAACTCATTGTTCTGATGCCACCAGGAGCCGCCGTAATTACCAACGAAATGATCGTACTTTTTAAAAGCCGGATAGTAATTGGCCGGCAGCATTTCACCGTGGGTATAAACATCGATGCCGGTGCCCTCTGTCTGTTGAAGCAGTTCTTCCATGTCTTTCATGTCATGGCCGCTGATCAAAATCCCCGGATTACCTTTAACGCCGATGTTGACTTCGGAAATTTCCGGATGACCATAAGCCGTGGTGTTGGCCTCGTCCAGCAGCGCCATAGTGTTAACCGCTGTTTCGCCGGCCTTCATGACCAGCCCGACCATTTCGTCCAAGGACAAATCTTTAGTGGTGGACGCCAGGGCTTCCATAATAAAAGCATAGATATCGTCTTTTTCCTTGCCCAGAACGGCTGCGTGATCCGCATAGGCCGCGATCCCCTTAAGGCCGATAACCAGAAGCTCCCGCAGGGAACGGACATCTTCGTTTTCAGTGGACATAACACCTACGGATTTCGCTTTTTCCGCAAACACGGCCTCATCATCGGAAAACCAGGTCGCCGAATCATGAAGGGTGCCGTCAAAATCATTGCCGTTTTTTTCCCTGTAGGCGGCAAGAAATTTGTCCTTTAACCGGTCCCGGCGGCTCAGCGCTTCCCGGATCATAGCCGCAAAACGGTCATTATCCCAGTTGGCATTGGTAATGGTGGCAAACAGGCATCGGGCCGCAAATAGAGCCGTTTCATTATCTATAATGTCAAATTCGGAAAGTTTTTCACTGTAAACGGCAATGCCTTTCAGCACATGGATCAAAAGGTCCTGCAGATTGGCGGTCTCTTCGGGTTTGCCGCAGACACCCTTGATGGTGCAGCCGGTATTTTTTGCGGTTTCCTGACATTGAAAACAAAACATGATAAACCTCCTTGTTTGGTTTGTTGATAGTTGGCCTCAAACAGGCCTGTTGTAATGTTATCCTGATTTTACCTCCCGACTTGAAATCTTTCATTGATTTAAGTCAAAAAGATAAAAAAAAGGAAGAAAAATATTTTCCAACAGCTTTTTCGCTTAATTCATTGATTTGGCGAATGACAATGGCTATGAAACAGGGATATACTTTTTTAGTACAAATTTTTCGTTGACAGATGAAAACTTAATTTTCTGGTATGGGATGCCAGCTATGCAGATTGTATTAAAAAAGCGTTTCAGGTGTCAATTTCTTGTAACGGTTTAACGCAAACCCTTATCTATAGCTTTAACATCAGATCATAAAAGTAAAATGGATTTATGTCAAAACAATTGCCCCGAAGACCTTTTTTAAAAACAGGAAAACGCCATGAAAGAGATCCTGATTGTTTTACTGATGATCGGTTTTTTTATCATGCAGCTTTATGTCCTGCCCGGGATGGGTATTTCCACCTGAATGAAAAACACCTGTCAGGTGACAGGGCAAAAGCAAGTCAAAAGCCACAGCCGGATCGATGTGGGAACTGAAAATCAACAAAATAATTCATCGGAGAACAAATAATGAAATGGACAGATGAGGCCGAGGCCGCCATAAAAAAAGTCCCTTTTTTTATTCGAAAAAAAGTGCAGACCCGTGTGGAAAAGGCAGCCTCTGACGCCGGCAGCGTAATTGTAACCCTCACCGAAGTAACGGCTGTCCGGACCCGCTATTTTTCGAATATGGCATCCGAGGTAAAAGGATATCAGCTGGACACCTGTTTCGGGCCGGCCGGCTGTCCCAACCGCAGTGTTGGAAGCGACGCTCTCAACCAAAAGATAGAGGCCCTGCTCAAAGCCGAAGATCTGCGCTCTTTTTTAAAAACGACAGTCACTGGCGAGCTTAAATTTCATCATGAATTCAGGATTGCGCTGGCAGACTGTCCCAATGCCTGCTCCCAGGTGCAGATAAAAGATATCGGGATTATCGGCGCCGCCCTGCCGGTGATTACCAATGAGGCTTGCACGCTCTGCAATGCTTGTGTCGATCAATGCCGGGAGGGGGCCATCTTAATCGATGGTAAAGAGGAAAGGATAAAAATCGATTATAAGCGCTGTCTTGCCTGCGGCAAATGTATCGATGTCTGCCCCACCGGAACCATTGCCCTGGATAAAAAGGGTTTCCGGGTGCAACTGGGCGGCAAACTGGGCCGTCATCCGCAGTTGGCACAAGAACTGCATGGCATTTACAGTGAAGACGCGATGGTTGACCTTGTCCGGCGATGCGTTATATTTTACAAGGTCAACAGCCACCATGGTGAGCGGTTTGCTGAGATATTCACCATGTCCGATTTTCTGAAATAGCCATCGCCGATCTAAAAACACTGATCTTACCCTCTGAAACCACGGAAAAAACAATTTGAAAAATCTTTTCGTATGTTCCTTGGTTTCATTTAATAGTTCTTTTGCAGGCACGGAGGTGATTGCAATGAAGAAAAAGACGATAACGATACCCAACATATCCTGCGATCATTGCATCGCGTCGATCCGAAGTGAATTGAACGAACTGGAAGGGGTGAATTTTGTCACGGGAAATTCAGAAAATAAAACGATAACCGTTGAATGGACCGCCGAGACAACTTATACGGCAATCTGTAACCGGCTACAAGAGATCAACTATCCGGTGCAGGAAGGAGAATGAACTTTCGAAAGTAATAAAACATCCCTGCGCAAAATCACAGTGCCCATTACCGGGATGACATGCGTCAACTGTGCCATGAACATTGAACGGGGTGTAAAAAAGATGGCCGGTGTAACAGGGGTCAACGTCAATTTTGCGTCGGAACAGGCTATCATAGCGTTTGATCCGAAGTTGCTTAAGGTAAAAAACCTGATTGAAACCGTTCGTGGCCTGGGGTATGCCGTTCCCACCGCCAAAATTGACCTGCCGGTCACCGGGATGACCTGTGTCAACTGTGCGGCCGGTATCGAAAGCCTTTTAAACCAAAAGACATCAGGGGTCGTGAATGCAAGCGTCAATTTTGCCGCAGAAAGCGCATCCGTGGCGTATATCCCCGGTGTCGCGACAGTCAATGATATCATTGCGGGCATCGAAAAAGCCGGCTTCAATGCAATCCTGCCGGATAAAGCCATGGGCGGAAAAGACGCCGAACAGGCGGCCCGCGAGGCCGAGATAAAGGGGCAGACAAAAAAATTTGTCTTTGGATTGGGTTTTGCCCTGCCCCTGTTTCTCCTCAGTATGACCCGTGATTTTGGACTTGTGGGCAGCTGGAGCCATGCGCCGTGGGTTAACTGGCTTTTTTTTGCCCTGGCCACGCCGGTCCAGTTCTATACCGGATGGGATTACTATGTCGGCGGGTATAAGAGCCTCAAAAACAAAAGTGCAACCATGGATCTGCTGGTGGCCATGGGCTCATCCGTGGCCTATTTTTATTCCATAGGGGTGCTTTTTTCCCCGAACCTGGGCGCCCATGTTTATTTTGAAACCTCGGCGGTCATCATCACCCTGATAAAACTGGGCAAAATGCTTGAAGCCAGAACTCGGGGTAAAACCGGTGGCGCTATCCGCCAGCTTATGGGCCTTCAACCCAAGACCGCCACCATCATTGAAAACGGCAACCCCCAAGAAATTGCCCTGGCCCGTGTACAGGTCGGCCATACCGTCCTTGTCCGGCCGGGGGGAAAAATTCCCGTGGATGGCGTTGTGACAGAGGGTGAATCCGCCGTAGACGAGTCCATGCTCACCGGGGAGTCCATGGTCATTGACAAAAAATCCGGAGACACAGTGGTGGGCGGCAGCATCAATCAGGAAGGGCTGCTGAAGTTTGAAGCAACCCGGGTGGGCCATGAAACTGCCCTGGCCAATATCATCCGTCTGGTACAAGAGGCCCAGGGCAGCAAGGCCCCCATCCAGGCCCTTGCCGACCGTGTAGCAGCGGTCTTTGTGCCCCTGGTGATCGCTGCTGCGCTAGTGACCTTTTTCCTCTGGTGGAGCCTCACCGGCGAAGGGGTCACTGCCATGATCCGACTGGTGGCGGTACTGGTGATTGCCTGCCCCTGTGCCCTTGGCTTGGCAACGCCCACCGCCATCATGGCTGGCACCGGCAAAGGTGCGGAAAGCGGGGTTTTATTCAAAAAAAGTGCCGCCCTTGAGATGGCTGCAAAATTAGATACCATCGTCCTAGACAAAACCGGTACCCTGACCCAAGGAAAACCGGTGGTGACCGATGTGATGCCGTTTGAACAAGGTGACAATAGCCGGAAACATCTGCTGAAAATAGCGGCCTCGGTGGAGCAGGGCTCTGAGCATCCCCTGGGCCGGGCCATTGTTGATGCAGCCCTGGCGCTGGACATCGATCTTGTTGATCCCTTGGAATTCAAGTCATCCGGTGGCCGGGGGGTTACAGGGGTAATCGACGGCAGGCGTGTGATGGTGGGCAAACCCGGATGGTTCAATGCATCTGGAATAGATATTCAAAGCCCTGTCCGGCAGAAAATTGTTTCTCTTCGTGTCAAAGCCCGAACTGTTATGATGGTGGTTGAGGATCAGAAGCCGGCGGGTCTGATTGCGGTTTCCGATGTCCTCAAGCCGGATTCCAAAAAAGCCGTGGTTGAATTTCACAGCAGTGATCTGAGAGTGGTCATGCTCACCGGTGACAACCTTGAAACAGCCCGCGCCATTGCCGCCGAACTAAACATCGAAGAAATCCTTGCCGGTGTGCCTCCGGCTGAAAAAGCATCAAAGATCCAGGCACTGCAACAAAGCGGTCGACACGTGGCCATGGTGGGGGACGGCATAAATGACGCCCCGGCGCTTGCCAGGGCCGATGTGGGCATGGCCATCGGCACCGGCACCGATGTGGCCATTGAAAGCGCCGATGTCATCCTTGCCGGCGGCAGCCTGACCGGCGTGTCAAGGGCGATACGGCTCAGCCGTGCCACCATGAAGACCATCCGGCAAAACCTTTTCTGGGCGTTCGGCTACAATATCCTCATAGTCCCCATTGCCGCCGGCATTCTTCAGCCTTTTGACGGCGTTCCGGCCTTTTTACGGCAACTGCATCCCATGCTGGCTGCCTTTGCCATGGCGTTCAGCAGTATTTCGGTGGTCACCAACAGCCTGCGGTTGTACCGGTCCAAAGTCAACGTATAGAGGCAATGGGCTGGCGAATATATTTGGGTTGGCTTTAGTTATTTTAAAACCATAAATATTTTAAAAATAAATATATTGACAAAAAATAACAAAGAAGATAGAAGAAAAAACAATTTTCAGGCAGACCTATAATGGAAACAGCGGGAGGACAAATGAAAAAGCTGCTTTCAACCAGAGACGTCGCTCAATTTCTGGATGTCAATGAAAAAATGATCTATTCACTCATATCGGACAAGGGACTTCCAGCCACAAAGATAACCGGCAAATGGCTTTTCCCCCTGCACCTGGTGGAACAATGGATCGATGTCAATACCAGCAACTACCCGCAGCAGCGCACATCCCTGCCGGCCTATGACGGCCTGCTTATCATTACCGGCAGCAACGACCCGCTTCTGGACAAGGCCATATCCATCTTTAACGGCAACTCTCCCGAACATATTGCGGTATTTGCCAATCTGGGAAGCATGGGCGGACTCCAGACCCTTCGCCGAAACCTGTGCCACATGGCATCGAGTCATCTGATGCAGGATAACGGAGAAGGGTATAATTTTGATTTTGCAAATCGGGAATTCGATAACATGCCCGCCATGGTGAACTTCTGTAAAAGGGAACAGGGGTTGCTGGTGGCAAAGGGCAATCCGAAAAAAATCCACAGCATAGCGGACCTGGCCCGGCCGGGTCTGAAGATCGTGAACCGGTCCAACACCACCGGGACCCGGTTGCTGCTGGACCGGGAACTGGAAAAGGCCGGCATCAAGGGAAACGATATCGCGGGCTATCACCATGCAGTGGCCAAACACATTGACATCGGTCTTGAAATTTTAAGCGGCCATGCCGATGCCGGACCGGCGATACGGTATGTGGCGGCCCTGCTGGATCTTGATTTTATCCCCCTGCGCTGGGAACGCTATGACCTGCTCGTCGACAAAAACAGATTTTTTGACCAGGGCGTTCAGCTGTTTATCGGCATGCTGCATGAAAATGATTTTACAGCGGCAGCAAACACTTTTACAGGATATGATTTGAGTCTAAGCGGGAAAATGGTTTTTCCCGATTTAAATAGCAACACGTCAAAAGATAAGGAATAGATGAAAATGCGTCGTTCCAAATTAATGACAATGGTAGTAGGGGTATTGGCGGTACTGATACTGACAGTGTCCCTGGTGTCCATCGCGGCAGCCAAAGAAAAAGTAACCATTTTTCATGCCGGCAGCCTGACGGTGCCGTTCGCGAAAATCGAAAAACAATTTGAAGACGACCATCCGGACATCGACATCCAGCGGGAAGCCGGGGGCAGCACCAAAATGGCCCGTATGATCTCCGAGCTGGACAAACCCGCCGACATCATGGCGTCTGCGGATTTCAAGGTAATTGATAAAAATTTAATCCCGAAATTTGCTGAGTGGAATATCCGTTTTGCCACCAACCAGCTTGTGCTGTGCTATACGGATCAAAGCCGATTTGCCGGTGAGGTGAACACGCAAAATTGGACCGACATTCTCTGTCGTGAAGGCGTTGTCTGGGGGCATTCCGATCCAAACCTGGATCCCTGCGGTTATCGTACGGTGATGGTTCTGCAACTGGCTGAAAAATTTTACCAGAAGCCGGGCTTGTTCGACCGGCTCATCGCCAACCGCCCCAAGGAAAATATACGGCCCAAATCGGTTGAACTGGTGTCTCTGCTGAAAACCGGCAATATGGACTATGCCTGGGAATATCTGAGCGTGGCGGTTCAGCACGAGCTCAAATACATCAAACTTGATGATCATATCAATCTGGGAAATTATAAATATGACGCGTTTTACAAGCAGGCCAAGGTCAAGGTGACCGGCAAGCAGCCCAATACCTGGATTACGCGCACCGGAAAATCCTGCACCTACGGGATTACCCTGCTCAATGCCGCACCCAATAAAAAAGGCGCTATTATGTTCCTCGAATACCTGCTGAATCCGGATGACGGACTTAATGTATTAAAAGAGATGGGCCAGCCCCCCTTTGTGCCCTGCCGCGTTTCTACCGAAACGGTCCTGCAGGGTCTTCCCGCACAAATACAGAAGCTGGTGGAAATCAAGAATTAATGGCGTCGTAAAAAGTCTCCACCTACTGCGTTATAGCGGTTGTCCATGGGCTCGACATACCATATGTATGCCTTCGTCCCTGGATAACCCCTACGCCTTGTATGTGAAAATTTTTACTTAACCATCTCAAATAACGTTTACGAGTTCATCAAGAAATAATGGTTGTAAAAATCCCAAAAAAATGTGACCCCTTTACCGCACTGGCATTTTCAGCCAGTGCGGTCATTGTCGCATTTATCCTCTTTCCGCTCATCGAGATGACGGTCCAGCCATCCCTGGCGGACCTGGTGGAGACCATAAAAGATCCGGATGTCATCCGATCGATCTGGCTCAGTATATACACCTCCGGATCGGCCGCCCTGATCTCCTTTGTTTTAGGAACCCCCTTTGCCTATCTGCTGGCCCGCCACGAGTTTACCGGAAAAAAAATAGTCGAAAGCATCATTGATCTGCCCATCATGATCCCCCATCCGGTTGTAGGCATCGCCATCTTGAGCATTGCCGGACGCAACCACTGGCTGGGCCAGATCTTCAATGCCATTGGCCTGCGCATCATGGGCAGTGTCACCGGCATCATCGTGGTGCTGACATTCGTCGGACTGCCTTTTTATGTCAATACGGCCAAAGCCGGTTTTGAAGCGATTCCGGCCCGCCTTGAGAAGGTCTCCCGAAGTCTGGGCGCATCGAATACCGACACCTTTTTTCGGGTTACATTTCCCCTGGCATGGCGCAGTATGGTGGTGGGCATAATCATGTGCACGGCCCGCGCGGTCAGTGAATTCGGCGCCGTGGTTATCGTGGCCTACCATCCCATGATCGCACCGGTAATGATCTATGAACGATTTACCGCTTATGGTCTCAAATATTCCCAGCCGGTTGCGGTCTGGCTGATTATCGTCTGCCTGTTCCTGTTTCTGCTGCTTAGAATTTTTTCGGTGCCCAAAAAGGGGGCCACATGATTCGCCTGGAAAACCTGACGGTGGCACTACCCGGCTTCAGCCTTCAAGCGGTCAGCCTGACCGTTAAAAAGGGAGAGTTCTTTACGCTGCTGGGGCCCACCGGTTCGGGGAAAACCCTGGTACTGGAATCCATTGCCGGTCTGCTGCCCACCACCAGTGGCAACATCATCTTAAATGGCATAGATATAACCCGGGTTGCCCCTGAGAATCGCGGCATCGGCATCGTGTATCAGGACACGGCGTTGTTCCCCCATTTGACGGTGAAGGAGAACATTACCTTTGGCCTCAGATATCATAAAAAAACAAACCGGGACCGTGGAAAAAATCTCTCCGACCTGATTGACCAGTTGAATCTGGAACCGTTGCTGAACCGCTCTGTGGAAAACCTCAGCGGTGGCGAACGGCAACGGGTAGCAATCGCCCGGGCCCTGGCGGTGGATCCGGCGGTACTGCTGCTTGACGAGCCCCTGTCAGCCCTTGACCCCGGCTTCCGGGAAGAGATTCGGGGTATATTGAAACGATTGCATACGGCAACCGGAATCACCGTGCTGATGGTGACCCATGATTTTGCCGAAGCCCATTTTCTGGCCCAGCAGGCCGCCGTTATTCATCAGGGCAAAATAGAGCAGGTGGGGGATGTGGAAGAAGTCTTCACCAAACCGGCGACACCGTTTGTGGCCGGTTTCGTGGGCATAAAAAATATTTTCCCGGCTATTTTCCATCAGGATCAGGCCTGGGTAGATGATCTTTGCGTCACGCTGTCTGCGCCGATTAACGGGTCTGGAAAATATATTGCCATCCGCCCGGAAAACATTCAGATCAGTCCCGAAAAATTCCCGACAGATTCACCCAATGCCGCCAGCGGAGTGATCTCGGGAATCATGAACCATGGTTTTTACAGTGAAATTGCACTCAAACAGGCAAATGTCCAGTTCCAGGTCATGCTCCAGTCCAGCACTTTATTCCATATGAAATTGTCCAACGGCGACCGGGCCTTCATACAGTTTGACCCTTGTGCCGTGCATACGATGTAATAGTAGAAGGCTGAAGGTAGAAGGCTCCCCCTGTCAAAATAGGAAGAATACCGTTAACCTTCAGTCTATATACTATGCCGTGCCGCTTATTTCTTCGGCCAGGTCTTCGGGTGAAATTGCCACGACGATTTCATCATGGCCTTTTTCAAAATAGTTGACATCACTGGTACCCCATGGCGGCATGGTCATCCGGGGCATGATGCGGGCCTGCACGCAGAAATTGTAATTTCTGTTCAGGTTCAGCAGCAGCGTCATGTTCAACTGATCAAGAAACAGGCGGTTAAAACACTTCAATACCCGAATAAGACCCTTGATAAAGGATTGCCAGTCATCGTCGGTGATATCGTCAAGAATGTGAATTCCGTTAAACAGTATGAGAATTTCGCCG
>Ga0307991_1001029_pt1 | contig 19886 bp, 12 predicted proteins | sample EllFjometagen131_FD_203146 | JGI IMG/M metagenome (GOLD analysis project Ga0307991, IMG submission 203146) | Marine microbial communities from Ellis Fjord, Antarctic Ocean - #131 | ecosystem: Environmental > Aquatic > Marine > Unclassified | place: Southern Ocean | collected 2014-10-08 | reverse complement strand
TTTACAGCCTCTAGCCTGGCCACATTCAGGATGCGGAATACCGGATCGTTTTCAGGTGGTTTTACCCGAGACCAAGGCCCAGAGTGAAGATCCAGACCAATTCTTATAATATGGAACTGTTGTCTAGTAAGGGATACAAACCTCCTGCGCAGATTATCTATGTGGAAGCGGCAATTGGAAATAATGAATTTGGCCCGCTTAAGCTTCTCTTCTGTTAAAGGGTGAGGAAGAAGGACGTCAGAACCGTGAATTGTAAGGCTGTAGGGAATGCCGGTTAGGGCGTTGAGGAAAATGGCAATCGACGCGGCTCCAAAGGCAAAATGGACATGAACGTGGCTGACCTTGTTGGCTCGAAGGTATTCCGCGAGTAAGCTGGCTCCACCTAAATGTTTTAAATTCTCAATTTTTTGAAAGGCAAAATCATCTTTCAACGCCAATGCCAAACGCACACACTTTATATACCTCCTCGGAGTTTTGAAAAACGCCCTTATATTCGCGAGCAGGTAGCTGGAAATACCTTGCTCTGCCAAATAGTAGGTGCGATTAATAAATTCTCTGTCTTGAGGGTGGTATTCTCCATCAGCAGGACTTCTATTTGCTATTAACAATACGGGAAAGCCCTCTTTTTCCAAGGCATGAACCTCCCTTTGAAGAAAGGTAGTCGATATTGTTGGAAATTTTGAAAAAAAATAGGCAACCTGCACTATCAGCACCCCGAATTTTTTCTTTTATCTAGACCTTTGTTGTGGCTCAGTAACTGATTTTTCATTTGTAATCATAAATCCATACAATAGCAAAGAATTGCTATCTATCCCATGCGCAATGCATAATTAAAAGTACTACAGATTTCGTAAGCCCTCTTCAGGGATATCTTGGAAGGGATTTGATTATGCATTTTTGCGGCCAGGTCTGGTAAACCATAAAAAAGTAAATCATCCGTTCCCCTTATTCCTCTATCAAATCCGTACGAGGTGGTGGAGCCGTATCCAGGCCAACAGAAGCCTGGCCGGAGTGATCAGGCGGATATATGTTTACAGAGAGTTCTCTGTTACCAATGCGAACAATTGTCTCATTTGGCTTTGGTGTATAAAAGCACAATCCTGAAAGTTCATTTTCGAGAGGCACGCGGGAACCATTTAAAGGATCATTGAGAGAAAGTAGCTTGATTACAAGCTTCTTCCCTTCTTGAAACGCCTGCCATGTGAGATATCTGTTAACTAACCAGTAGTCCAGCAGGTGACCAGTCGGAGCCACCCAGATATCTCCGTTATTGTAATGGCGCGCCAAACCGAAAAGGGCTTCTTCATCCGGCCCGGGGAACAGTTTGTCGCCATGCTCACGTGGTAGTCCCAGATGAGTGTAAAGAATTAAATAACCCTCTTTTTCAAGAAGTTCATTCAACACCCGAGGTGATAAACTATAGCGCAATGTGTGACGTGTTGGTAAACTCCACACACCTTGAGAACATCGATTGAATCGGGTAAATCCTATTATCTGAGTACCATCGCATAAAATTACAGGGTGGCCTAAACCTGTAAGCTGAGATGCCTTTCTTGTCTGATTCTTGCGACCTGTAAGGGATTTAATCGTATTTTTTAATATGTTAACACTCAGCCTTGCACAGATCCTGGGTGATTGGCGTTTTAGGCGCCCAGAGAGCGGCCAGGGGAGAACCTCTGACCACCAGTAAAACTTAATGCCCAGGTCGTGGATGAGATCTGATGTATAGTAGGGAGATTGAGGATCATCACCTTTATAGGCCGGCTGGAGCCTTGCTTTCAGGTTTTGCCGATTGTTGGGAGAGCCATGGTTGATCCAGACTTTGACATTAAGGCCAAGGTCACAAAACTCGCCGGTTAACCGCTCTGCAACGCTCCTCAAGAATTGCGGCTGAGGAGGCGCAGTGTTGAAATCGCCCCAGGAATGGATAGAATCAATGAGGCCATCTCTGATAGCCCCGCGAATAAAACCTGCATCAGGCGAGTGTGTAGAGCCATCTGGGAGAAAGTAAGCCATCTGCCCTCGTTCCCTGCCCACGGCAAAAAAAGAATCGGAAACAGGCAAACCCACGCCTCCCTTCTTTGTGTTAAGGAATCGATGTACCTCCACAAAGGTCTGCCTGTCACAGCCGTCAATGTCCGAGCACAAGGCAAGCGCGGCCCTGAATGGATATGGAAATGGCCTTAGGCGTACAAGGTTATTAGGATATCTTTGCTTTTTTACCTTTGTCATATGCTAACATGGTTATAGACCGCTAAGCACAGTGTGCGCCGAGCAAAAAATGATTTTTTAATATTGAAAACAGCCTTTGAAAAACATCCAAACCGGTTCAAGGAAAAGGTTCCTAAACCGATGACATTACCAGAGTCTGTCTGGATTAACAAACCATCGCCGAATGAAAGTGATTCGGTGATACACTAAACTATTGATGGAGGTGTCTCATTTTCATTGAAACGTTCCGTGGAATATGTCAATAAAAATGAGACACACAATCCAAGAAATTAAGCTCTAATCATAAAGGAGGGAAACTCATAGCTAAGAAACGGAGATGTCTATATCCATTTAGACCTCGGTTTGTCACGCTATTTTCACTCATTTTTATGAATAATAAAGGCTATCCGCTCTTCAGACACTCCTGTATCCTGCCGGCCACTCGCTGTGCATTGGCATCCCAGGTGAAATTTTGAATCACGTGTTTCCTTCCCTCTTTTGCCATCGCGGACAGGCTGTGAAAATTTTTTGCACAATAAAGCAGATATTTTTTTAAATCGGAATGACCTTCCTGCGCAGTCAGCAAAATATGCTGTTCATGCCGGAACGTCTCCTCCACCACCGGGACCTTCGGACCGATGACTGGCAGTCCCATAGCCATGTATTCAAAAAGTTTCTGAGGACTTCCGTACGGATTTGAGTACGGAAATATGCCCACGTCAAATGCGGCCATTATTCGAGGAATGCTGTCATACGGTTTTGCCCCTGTAAAAAGAATTCGCCCACGATGTTCGACGGGTAGCCGGGCATGAACAGCCTGAATCTGAGGCATATCTTTTCCGTCACCCACGACGATCAGCCAGGCATCAATCCGGGATTCTTCCAGGAATTCCGAAAAGCCCTCCACCATATCTGGAATACGACGAAACGTCTGCATACCGCCTACATAGCCGAACACCAAGGTTTTTTCAGGGATATTGAGCGCGGCTCGCACGGTCTTCCTGTCTTCAGCCGAAAACTGTTCAGGATCAAACCGACTGAGATTCACCCCATTCGGGTTAACATGAATCCGCTTAGCATCGGCCCCGAAGTCGATCAGGTACTCTTTGAGATACTGACTAACGGGAAACAGCAGATCCGCAGAATTCATCATCCGGACCTCGAGCCTTTTCCATAACGCAATAAACGGTATATTCTGAAACCTTTCGTCAACGCCAGCAGCATTAATTTCCAGTGCTATGCACAAGTGGGGAAATTTCTTCTTAAGCTTTGGCACCCAAGCCAAATCCCATTCGGGACGCATCACCAAGGCATCCCATTCCCCGGCTTCCAATTCACCCTGAATCAAGTTGTAAGCACTTTTTTTCGGAAAAAGAAAAAAAAGAAGGAGCTCCCGAAGCCACTTTGGAATAAGTGCCCTTGCGAGCCGGCGCATCAATGTCGCCTGTTCCTGATCGACATGGGTTCGACCTACATCAGGACTGTTTTCGGCGGGAGGAATTACCCTGCAACAATCCACCTCGGCCTGTTGGTGCAAAGCCGCAAAAAACTCCCGCCCATGCGTGGTGGGGCCCAAGGACTTATTATGGTATACAACGCAATAATATAGAATGTTCATGCACGCGCCTCGTTGAGCAACAACTGTTTCAATTTAACAATCGAACGCTCCGGGCAAAATTTCCGAGTCACCAGATGTTTCAGCAAAATCCCGAACTGTTCGCCCAACGCCAGGATTTCCAGAATGCGCCCCATGGCCTCGGTTAACACTTCATAGTCTCCCGGCGGCACCACCAGTCCCGACACGCCATCCCGAATTCCGCCGAGATAATCACGCGTGTCACCGATAATCACCGGTTTACTCAGCACCCCAGCTTCCATGGCACCTGACCTTACCCCATAGTATGGGCCATATTTAAATTGAGTCTTTGATTCTGTAAAGAAATATTTTGTTCTTTGAAAAATTCATACGGTGTTAAATCGTTCAAAGAGCTATGTGGTCGTTCTTTATTGTATTCGTTTCTCCATACTTCGACCTTTTCCTTAGCATCAGTGATGGAAAGAAACCAGTGCTCATTTGCATCGGTGTCGCCCCTCCCCGATCGGTAATGAGATTTGTCGACTTGGTTAAAATCATTCAATTTTCATTTTCTGCAATAAATACAATGTCTGGAGGAGGTTTCCTTTCTGCATTAATGTTAAATAACTGCCTTTTAGTAGTTGGTGTGCTGATTTGGTGAAAATGGCATCGATGTTTTCTTCGCCACAGGTGTATTTATCAACCAACACTGCCCAGGCATCGCTGCTCACGAATGATTGCCTATCACCAAATGAACCTTGATAACCTTTCACCAGACCCATTTTGGCTATAAGATTACGATATGTAAAGACTGCTCCATGGATAAAAAAGTTGGCGTACCAAGGATAGTAAGGCATCCAACCTTGAGTATGAGTCAAATATTTTGCAGGCTTAAACAGCGGCTTGGCCATATGATGAAACAGTCGACGGTTGAGTTTCCAGCTTGTTGGCACTGCGGCACCGATTTTGACCGCCTGTTTGCTCATAAAAGGCTCATAGCTGCGAAACAAACGGCGATTGCAGATTAAGTTTGATATGGTACTGTGCATAGTAATCGGCCAGATAGTAAACCACTCTTTATATGAAGAAAAACGAATATTTTGAATCGATTGGAAATGTTCCATCCTTCTTTTTTTTAGCTTTTCATAAATTGAATTGATTAGGCAATTGTGGGCAGAATTAATTTTTGAATAAATTGGGGACCACTTTTTATTCTCAACTTGAGGAACAGGAAAGCCTTTATAACCCTTAATTTTTTGTACATCATGGCCTTTAAGTAACGTGTCAGACAAAAAACCCCCAAAAACAGCAGAGTAGCGATCAAGATCGAAAGACTTATAAAGCCCCAAACTATGTGCGTGTACGTATTGGTGACCGCTTCCAATAAGGTCCGAGGCTTCCGGCAGGATATCCAGATAGTATGTTTTACCGAGAAAGCCTGCTTGAAATGTTTCTTTGTAGGCTTTTGCTGCACGCCTTGCTATCCGACCTTCACGATTCATACTATCCAAGAATGTGACTCCATCACGCTTTAATCGTCTTGGAAGCAAACCCGCAATCGCGCGTGAGTCCTCTCCGGCGCTGATAAATTGAGCAACCTTGTTCATACCTTGGGTGATGCGTGTCACATAGTCACGCAAACCTTCTCGTAGAGCAACTGCTGCCTGATCAATGTTTACATAAGGATTCATTTCTTCAGGAGACCAATAAACAGTTGGGGGCTCCGCCCGCAAACCATCATTGAGAGGTTCGAAAGACTGGACTGCAGCAGGATGAAGCTGGCGTAGATTTTTGTATACAGTGTAGGGATACGTCACTACATTGTTCAGTATGAAGTCAGCCAGTGAAACCTGATCAATATAGCAAGTCTGATAAGCTGCCTTTGCCATCGCATCCATATGTGTCCCCAACATTACAGCTCCTCCTTGTGCGTAATGATAAGCGGGGATGAACATCATTAAATCGGTTACAATAGTTACCTGCCCGTTTGACTTGTCTATCATCAGGACAAGAAATGGTCCACTCAAATCCTCATCCCACTGCATTAACCCGGCAATATACCGCTCATAAATTGCCCGCGTACCTGCGGTGGAATTGCTATTTATTAGAAAAAGATTGTCTTTAAAGCAAAGCACCGGTCCGCCAATTAACACAAAAACATGTAATTGGGTTTCCAGCGGTTGAAAACCGTTATAAAGATTCCGACTCACGGCCAGAGAACCCCATTCTCCGTGAAATTCGGTCACTTCGGGGGCGTTAGAGTGATAGATAGAATGAATATGACGGATAAGTTCGCCCTGTGGTTTGGAAGTTGAAGAGTAGATGAAATCGCTCATAAAGCAGCCTGTATCTTTATTCCGTAGGATTTGCTACGATAAAGAGTCAATAAAATTAGGGAAACGTTCAAAACAATACCTGCCAGAGAAAACAGCAGTATTGCTAAAATGTCATCTTTAAACATAAAAAAACCAATACATAGAGCAAGCAAACGCAATCCTACGCTTAAAAGTTCATAAATCAGGAAATACCCTTGCAAATTCATAACAGGAATGGCAGCTACACTTGGCCGATTAATAAATGCAAAAAACAACCACAAAGCTAACCACCGGGCATATTCCCCTGCCTGTATCCATTCAACGCCAAAGACAAAAGCAAACAACCAGGGACCAAACACTACAACAAGGGCAAAGGGTAGAAAGCCAACAGCAATCAAGCCCAACGTTGCTTTAAGGATTAGACTGGTAAGGTTTTCGCCTTTATTCGCAGCTTCAGCGATTCTCGGGTAGAAGACATCCCCCACAGATTTGGCAATCAGTTCCGAGGGTAAGCTGAGTACACGCCTACAGATAGCATAAAATCCCGCTGATGAAGGACCGAAAAAAGCTGCCAGCATCAACACAGGCAAGTTTTGAGAAATAGCATTTAAGAATATTTGCGGCGTGCGGTAAAGAGGAAAGTCGTAATACCGTTTGGCCAGCTCAAACAGGGGTGTCCTTGTTTGCGATTGACCAGTATAGTCTTTTGACGGGCCTTCTCTTTTCGCTCCAAAGTACAACATGACCGTGTGTAAGGCGCAGCCAAAGGTTGTTAGCACAATAAGCACGGCAGCCAAGGGATTAAACCAACCTATACCTACCTTTGTGCTGTTTACCACTAACGACTGGACAACAGCCACTTTGGCCGTAACGTGAAACTGTTTCTTGCGGATCAACCACTTCTGGGCAATCTGAAGCCAAGTTACAAAAAGCACGTTTAGCGGTATAAGCAAATCAAAGGCGGCAATGGCTTTTGCCCCTGCCAGTGCCAAGAGCCAGTCACCGCCAACCAGAATGGCAAGCAAAAAAACTACTGCCATGGCTAAGGAAATGTACACTGAAAGCCGCGCAATATCTTTTGCATCGTTGTCTTCTTTGGGCAGCACTATGGCAATGGGATAAGCAAGCGCGGATATGGGGTAAAGCAAAGCCACCAACGCCATAAACATCCCCAGCAATCCAAAAGCCTCTGGCCCATAGAGCCGGGTTATAATGGGAGAAAAGGCCATAGTAACAGCCTGCGCCCCAGCAGTGCCCGTAGCGACTATAGCCACATTGCATACAAATTTACTCTTTCTCAAGCGTCGCAGTTTATGATGCAAATTAAAATTATGTAGTATTGAAGAAAGCAGAGTCAAATTCTTTGTCCAGTATTTATTTAATGACAACATTGAAAAGAGTGTAGTATTGAAGAATAAGATATCACCCTAAATTTATACTCTCCGAAAAAATGCCTACGAGGACAAAAGCATGGGAGAATGCACCGTATTTTTCCATTCTCAGGACTCTCTCTGAGTAGATCATTTTTTTAAAAAATCCAATTGATTAGCCTCCCAAAGATAAGAGAGACGGTATTCCTCAGTATTCTGATATAGATTTAGGTGGATATTGAGTGATTTCCTTTCGAACAGTGTTTTGTTGGCTCTTAGAAATACTTTTGACCTTTAACGGCAATTTTTTTGTTGCAAATTGGGTAATAACCAGAATCAAGGCAAGGTTAAACCAAAAAGACGAAAAAAGGAATATATACTCGTAGTCTACCAATTGATGGATGGTCCAAACCAACCAAGCACCAAAAAAGCCCACACCCAAATATGAAATGACAGGATCATCCCTGGAGTTTGCCGTTCGCAAGATATTAACAAAGATGTAACCTATTATGATCAGGGTAATTCCTAAGGCAGGTATTCCCAATTCAGCCGTAATCAGGAGGAAAGTATTATGAACCGGGTCCTGAAAAGAATAACTGATTCCTTCCCTAGTTGTATCATATTTGTGAGCTACCGCGTGAAAACTCCCTGGACCAACACCTATAAAGGGATTGTGTTGGATCATGTTCAAGGCCAATTTAGCTAATGGGATTCTCATAGACGCTGAGCCGTAATCATACTTGAATAATCGTTGTTGCACCGGTTCAACAAGTGTTACTGCAGACGCAATAAAAATAATAAGTATGGTTGTTGTCAAAAAGCCGGACAATATTTTGTTTTTAGTCCTTTTTAATATGCACCAATAGAGGGTGATACTCCCCCCTATACTTAGACTTAACCATGCACCGCGTGAAAAAGTTAATGTATGTGCGATAGATATTAAAACCATTGAAGGTATAAGCATGCATTTGAAGCGCTTTGAGATTGGTGCAAAAATTAATGCCAAATTTACTGGCAGCCACATTCCCAGAAACATCCCCAGAGTGTTTGGATGACCTAAAGTACCGGCTACTCTGTTTACGGTATCGGCACCTGCCTTCATGGCAAAGTATCCCTTTCCTGATTCTCCGAATAGGTCAAGGCCTAGTGTCCCACCGGTTGCATACTGGGCTATTGCAAGAAAGGACTGTATGACTCCGGAAATAAGAAAAAGCGATACTATGACGAAAACAGTCCTTCGATCTTGGACATTGTTGGCAATGTAGATAAAAATAAGCCAACTTTTTATAAAATACCAAGTATAAGAAAGCTTAATTATTGATGGTATAGGAGAAGAAAGGGAAGCAAGCAAAAAGATTATAAACAATAGTGCAAATGGTATGGAAACATAGGGATAAAGTCTAATTTGTATGTTCCGGACACTTGCAAGACGAACTGCCCAGGATATCAAAAGGAAGAAAAAGCAGATATCGAAGGCAGAAAATCGAAGACCACTAATTGGAAGAGAATATGGGAGATTTTCAAAATGTATTAAAAAGAAATCAAGAGAGATTGGTAATACAAGCACAGATACATAAAGAATAAATTTTTCCTTTTCTCGTATCAGGGGACTTACAGAAAGGCAGATTAATGCCAAAGCAATAGAAATGAACCACTTGGGCTCTAGGCCCGAAGCAAAGGTTATAACCATTCCATAGGTAATTCCTAAAATCAGAAAAATGATTACATCATACCTATAATTCCGGTGTTGCGTTGACGGAAAATTTTTCATCGTTCACATAATGATGTTTAAAAAAGCTTAAGATTGCGGTATTTCTAATCTTCTGAAGCCTATAACAGCTTTAAATAAATCGAAATACCTGAATTCCTAAATTTGCAATCACCTGTAAATTAGGAACGAAAACCCCTATACAAAAGCTACTCCTATGCCAAACGCAGTAAAAAAGGTAACTGGATCTGACATCTGTATCGGCACTAACTGAATACCCATCGGCTATAAGCCGATGGGTTCAGCGGTCGCGTCGAATAAATTCGACTTCTATGCGACCGCTTGATCAAACAGTTGTAATGGCGCGTACCTTTGGGACTTCGCCTAACTTCTCTTAGCCTGAAGGCGAGGGGTTTCAACCATCCCCGATGGGGAAACTAAGTTATATATTTCTGTACAACCACCCGGGGATGGGGTTCTTTACCCAGTTGAGAATAACACCACCAATAACACAATCGTTTTCCTGGAGAAATTGCTTAGCCTTCTTGGCGACCGCTGCACGAGTCTGGCGTGTATCTGTGATCAAGAAAGTTACATCTGAACTTACTGCAACGGAGAGTGCATCAGCAGAAGTGAGTAGAGGAGAAGAATCAACGAAGATACAATCATACTCAGATTTAATCTCAGAAATGACTTTGTGAAAGATATTGTGCCCTGCATCTGTCAATGAATTGCGTCGGGGGCTACCACTTGGCATCAGATATAAGTTGTTCGGCTTAATTTCACTAATTGCTTCAGAGCATGAGCATGTTTCACATAGCACCTCCGCTAAACCCATTTTTTGCGTATGGTTGAATCCAACATGTAATACAGGATGATGGAGATTAGCATCGATGAGTAAAATCTTACTCCTATCCTCCCGGTGAAGCATGTAGTTGACTAAATTGATGACAATTGTGGAGACCCCTTCCCCTTCTTGACTGCTTACAAAATTAAACACCTTGGAATTTTTTCTTAGACTGGCAATTTTCCGGTATAGTTCTTCCGTCTGTTTGATATCTCCGAAATCGAGAAAACGCCAATCGGGCGGCGGTGAATGCAATAAAACATCGCCAGAAGACTCAGACTTTATGATTGCCTCGTATGTCTTTGCCACTATCTATATCTCCATCTGCTTTTTCAAGCCGCATTTCAGGAAAAGAACAAATAACCGGCAGATCTAATTGTTCTTCTGCATCCATAGCGGTTTTTAACCTTCCGTCTAATGCCTCCAGCAGAAAAGGCATTCCAAGAGCTGCAAAGAATCCAACGAAAATAGAAACAACAAGTATTAACAACCTCTTTGGAAAGACAGGCGCTACCGGGATATTTGCCCTATTGACTATGCTGACATTTGCCAAATTGCGTCTTTGGCGCTCACCATAAATACGTGCATCCTCGGTCTTGGAGGCATAGAGCATATAATTTTTTCTATATAGTTCGATCTCTCTTTCCAACTCCTTCAGGCTCATCTTTTTTTGGGACATAAAATTCGCTTTTTTCCGGAGAGTATCAATTTTTTCTTCAAGTGACTTTTGTTTCACTCGCAAGCTATAGAGCTCCAATTCATCAGTTTTAACAGCCTTTGTGACTTCATTTCTTATCTCTGCCCGGAGTATTTCGATCTGGCTGTTGATATTGCGGTATTCTCTGCTCGATGGAGTATATCTCTTCAAGATCTCACTGCGCTTAATTAAGATAGGAACCAGGCCTTTTTCCAATTCAACAATTACAGGAATAGTGCGCATCTCCTTTGCTATAACCGCTTCACTACTGTTATCTTTTAATGCATCCCTCAACACACCTGTCCTGTTCTCGATTTCATCACAAGATATCTCCAACAGCTTTAATTCATGGTCAAGATCAGCGATGAGTTCAAGACTTGCCTCGTTCTGTTTTTCTATGTCTATAATGTCCCATGTCCTTCTAAACTCCTTCAGCTTTTTCTCGGCATCAAGGAGTTTCTTTTGATAGTTTGTTGTCTGGTCTTGAAAGAACACAATCCCTTCTGTCTTAGTGAAGGCATTATTACGGTGTTTTTCATACACTTCCAGCAAGCGATTTAACACGACAGAGACTGTCTTTGGACTCTCAGCACGTAATCTCGCAACAACAATATTTGAAAGGACAACAGGTTCAACTTCAAGGGAGTTTTCGAGGAGTTTTACATTTGAATCAAAGCCGGATAAACGCTCCTTTAGGCCAAGGAAAATAAGAGCCTCCTTAAGTTGTTTCATGATAAAACCAATTATTTTCTTATGCCAACCTCTCGACTGTACCCGAAGGTTCAGTGATCCATTTCCGAAAGAACGCACTGTGTCTTTAATAACAGCGTAACCTGTCAATAATTCAATTTCGGTCATTATGTCTTCCCTGGAAACTGGCGCTATACGTTTCTCGTCACTCCCTCCCGTGATTATCAAACCTTCACTAGTTCTGGGAAGAATCAATATTTTTGCAGTGCTCTCATATTTTGGGGTTATAATATACGAGAACAGTACCGCGATTCCCACAATTACAAAGAAAATCAAAACAGCCTGGGGCTTCCAAAAAAACCAAACCCTGAAAAAATCCCTTGTTGATCCGAACCTTGTCAGGGCCACTTTACCCCCCCCCATTTTGATAGTTCAAATTATACATTATAATTTCGAACTTAAGGATTGAGGAATTTAGAAAACACTCAATTCCAAGTTACATTAACCCAAATTCAATCGTTGGAGTATCCCAAAATCTTTAGCTGGAACACTACCTTGGTGATGTTATTAGCCTTTCAAATCATTAACCAGAAGTATTTATTCGTGTATATCATAACCAAAAACCAGACTTGTTTTGAAAAAGTTGGGGACCATCTTGTTCATGTATTGATCCACAAACAGATTCACATTTGCAATTGTGGATCTTGGAACATACACCACATCATACTGTCTGAGCAACAAGTCGTTCCCGATATTGCCCTCTCCTATAATTTTGTCCAAGTCAACCAACTTTCCAACAGGTTTTCTTTCCTTATTCCGGCTCAGGACTAAAATACTACTGGTCCCTGCTGTGTCTAACAGCCCCCCTGCTCTTGACAGGATTTGAGTCAGGGTTGTGGGAATATCCATCTGATAGTAGTCTGGTTTCCTAACTTCACCCATCACGTATACCAAATTGCTTTTGGATGTTTCCAGAACCAATGACAGGGCAAGATTGTCCACAATCTTACTATAACCTTCTGTGATAACAGCTTTGAGCTGAGGGAGGGTCAATCCTGATGCCTTGATATCTTTAGGAAGTAGCGGGAAGGTGATCAGGCCGTCAGGACGGATTGCCGAAAGTTTACTCTGTCCACGAGGCGCAGTGGTGATAGCCTCTTTCAACTGGTTAATGGCCTGGTTATATTCAATTAGAGTGATCGTGACAGATGGCTCTTTAAAGATATCGCTGTAAATCTGTGTAAGTTTTTCGGCCAGTTGGGAAGGCGTAAGCCCGCTGACATCGATTTCGCCTTTGAGGGGAAGGGAGATCTTTCCGTCAGGCAAAATGGAGATCCTCCTGTCGATATTCGAATGATAATAGAATTCAACACTTATGACATCTCCGACAGCAAGGATGTATTCTTTTTCACTCGGTTTGAGTATGATGTGGTATATTATCTCTATCACATCCCCAGGGCCGAGATAGTATTCGTCCGGAAATTCAGCAATAGGTTTGTCGTAAAGGGTGTCTTTTTCGATAGTGATATTCGGGCCTGCGCACGATAAGCAAAACAACAACAAAAATAAGACCCAATGAATTCTGTACCGACTCAACATTTTTGTGACCTCATATATCGGATATACAAAACCTAATTACAGATATGTTATTAGCCGTTAGCATAATTGAATATAGAAGAACAGCTACATAGTTACCTAGTTAAATCATTCTTTAATTTATTTAGCAAGAAAATAAAAATATTCTAATTCCAGTGTGTCCAAAGTCTTCTTAGCTTCATTACTGTTCTTGAACATGCCCAAGTAGACCCGATACACCAGGTTATCGCCCTGCCGGGTGGAAAATATAGAGGCCTCTTGGTTTTTATTGATCAGATTTTGAATACAGAGCGTGGCATCTTTATGATTATAAAAAGACGCATAATGAATATGATATATCCCTTTTTCATCTTTAACAATCAGGTCTTTCCTTCCGATATGAGGAAAGATTATATCCTGCCCTGGATATATCAGATTTACGTCTCTGATGCCGGGGTTTGCCATCTGTATCAGGCCGACAATGCTTATATTTCCAATTCCATATTCCCTACGTGCCAGATCATACAGGCATTCATTGAGCCTCACTTTTCTGCGATTGCTATCATCCCTTTTCCTAGTATCACCGGCCTTCTCATAGGCTGTTTTCGATAACGCCAACCCATCGAAATTAGCAGGCTTCTGCAACAGGTTGGTCCCATTGTTTTTTTCTTCTGTTCTAGCTTGCGATTCGCCAGCAACACTTTTTTTCATGCTTATGGTTAACTGTTGTTCAAGGCCTAAGGGTTTATTTTCCTCTGTAGATCGTTTCTCCCCTAAAACTCGAAACGTGTCTGCGGGCAGCTCCTCGATATTATTCGGTTCTTGCGTCAGTTTTATGATATTGTTTTCTCCGACCCTATCTTGCAATTCTCCAGCAGCGCTGCTATCTCTGCTTTCGGTCGCCTGTTTTTCAGTCTCCAGGGACTCATTTTTTTCGACAAATTGCTTATTGCCCGAAGTCTCGGGCTTGTCCACGGGCATCTTCCCAGCCACATTAGAAAGCTGATCTGTTTCCACTTGTTTTGAAGAAACTCCTATTTCAACAGGGAAAGAATCTTTTGCGAGCAATTCTCCGCTTTGTCTGGCCAGATTGTTTTTTGGTTGTATTGAGATTTCTGTCTGGACTGGAACAGAATTCTTCCTAAAAATCCAGCTTTTTGAAAAAAAATGTTTGCCGTCAATAAAACTTGTTCCCAGATACCCCGCCAATAGGGCAACAACTGCCACGACACCAATCCATCTAAGTCTGTGAGGAAGAAAAGCTTGGCCATGCCTTTGAACTTTATGCACCGATTCCATGTCTCCGATGACTTCCTTGATGATCTTGCCGCCTATGGAACGGGCCTCGACTGCGTAACCAATGAGCATGGCATTATCGCAAATCTGGTTTATCAGTCTTGGAATGCCCCGGCTCTTTTTCCAGATTAGCAACAAGGCCTTTCTCTCAAAGAGTTGCGACTGTTTTCCCGCAACGCGGAGTCTATGGAGAATATATTCCTGAGTTTCTTTTCTGTTTAGAGGAACAAGCCTGCGAGTTACAACCAATCGTTGTTGCAAGGGCCTCAGAGACTCTTTCTGGAGTTTGTCACTGAGCTCATTTTGCCCCACCAGAATAATCTGAATCAATTTTCTTTCTTCATCTTCAATGTTGGAAATAAGCCTGATGTCCTCAAGTGCCTCATCGGAAAGAAGATGCGCTTCATCCACAATCAATACCGCGTGTCTGCCACTTTCATGCAATGTTTCAAGTTTGTTCTGTATGGCCTCCACTGTCTCGAGAGGACTTGCTTTTTCAGAGGTAATCCCAATATTTTTCCCGATGTAATGGAGAATATCCTTGAAAGTAGCCCGCGGATTTATGATGTTGAGGATAATAAATGAAGGATCAAGTTGTTTAATAAGAGCGTGGATTAAGGTGGTTTTACCCGTTCCAATATCTCCAACTACAAGAACAAAGCCCTTTGCGGCATTAATACCGTATGCCAGGGAGGCCAGAACCTCTCTGTGGTTCTTCGAAAGAAATAGAAAATTTGGATCGGGCGTATTTTCAAATGGGTTTTTTGTTAGCCCGTAGTATTTAGTATACATATCCTAAAGTCCCTTGCAAATGGGATTACATAAAAAATGGTTACATTTTTAGACCTGTGCGATTATCCTTATTCACCGCAAAAGCGCAGAGGTTTCCAAAGCCAGTTCCCAAGGCTAAGATTCTTGAAGCGTCAGCTTGCTCAGGGTTTCCTTTGCCTTTTGTTTAAGCCATTCCGGTGGATTGCAATGAGTGCATTCCTTTAGCTCCTCTATGGCCTTTTCTTTGAGACCCTGGTTTTCATGGACCTTCGCAAGCAGGAAGTGGATCTCTGCATACTTGGGATTTTTTTCAATGGCCTTTTGGAGGATACCATCCGCCTTGGCAAACATTTTCATAGAGATATATATTTCACCAAGGGAGCAATAGAAATCAGGATATGACACCTTTTTTTCAAGAAGGATTTCTCCCTCAACAATTGCGGCCTCAAGTTTTCTGTTCTCTTTCAGGGCCTTGAATAGGCCGAGCCGTGCTTCAAGGTATTCCGGATTGATCTCAAGTGCCTTCCTAAAGGCTTCCGCACCATCATCATATCTTTTAGCATTAACGCACATAGTTCCAAGAATATTGTGGAGGTCCGGATAATGGGGATTCTGTCTAATGTGATCGTTGATAATAGGAATCAAGCCTTCAAAGAGGGAAGCATCTTCCTCAGGGAAATACTTTATGATTGAGAGCATCTCAGTCAAGCTTGGCACTATCACCAAATTCGCATTGAACTCTCGGATGGTTTGGGCAATCATTCCCTCGTTTCCAAAAAGCTCTTCAAAAATATCCTGGTATTTTTGAAACTCGTGAGGATACGAAAGGATAACCTGACGTACACGTTCAACAACAACATCCAGAGTGCCATCCTCAGGGTCAAGCTCTTGGGCCTTTTCGAATTCACTTAACGCATCACTAAATTTTCCCACTTTGCACAAAATCATTCCTAGCTTGATCCTTGCCTCTCTGAATGAATGGTTTATTGCAATGGCTTGTCTAAAGCAATCCATTGCGCGTGGTATTTCATCCCTGCCAGCATAAACTATTCCAAGAAAATAGCTAAGGTCTGCGTATTCTGGAAAATCATCTACCATCTGGGAGATGTGCGATAGGGCGGCATCGAGGTTTCCGAGATATGCAAGGGTGATTCCAAGTTTTATTCGAGCATCCCTGTATTGCGGATTAATTCTCAGAGCATTCTTAAAACTCAAAACAGCCTTTGAGGCCTCTCCACTCCCAAGATAAGCACACCCAAGGGAAAAATGGACATCGGCGTAATTGGGAACTTTTTGTAGGATCTCCTTGCAAATTGATATGGCCTTATCCCACATTTCGATGTTGTGATAAGTAATTTCAAGCTTCAACCTGGATTGTAAATGGTCCGGCTTCCTGTCAAGAAAGTACTCAAACGCATTGATGGCCCTTTCAAATTCACCTATGTTATTGAAGCAAACGCCAAGATATTCATAAATATCAATATTATCTGGATCGAATTCAATGGCTTTTTCAAACACAGGCACAGCCTTTGAAAAGTTACCTAAGGCAAAAAACAATATCCCCAATTTAAAGCGCGCCTGACCAAGATAGAAGTGCGACAGCCTATAATGAAGGCTTTTTGATGAAAAGCCCTTCTTTGTGATTTCCTCAAATTTCTCTATGGCCCGACCGTACTCGCGACTATTATAGAGATGGATGGCCTCTTCATAGAGTGTCGCTTTTCCTAATCGAAAAAGTTGACCTAAGAATTTCATGCTTCACCCCCTGGGAGCTATTTTTGAATCAATGCGCTCCTTTTCTTGAAAAGACAACGAGAATCGTTTTAATGAAAATTTTGAGATTAAGAATTAAAGACCAGTTGTCAACATATTCAAGGTCAAGGCGCATCCATTCTTCAAAATCCTGCTCATTTCTTCCCCCGACCTGCCACAGTCCCGTAATGCCCGGCTTCGTGCTGAAACGTCGCCGATGTTCATTCTGATAAAACAGCTTAAAATCTCGTATCGGCAAAGGCCTTGGCCCAACCAAACCCATGGAACCCATAAATACATTCAAAAATTGAGGTGTCTCATCCAGGCTGGTTTTTCGAAGAAATTTTCCGAATCTCGTTATACGGGGATCGTTTATGATCTTAAAAGCCGGTCCATCTGCTTCGTTTTGGTCTTCTAACAACGACTGTATTTGATCAGCGTTTCTAACCATGGTCCTGAACTTCAACATCTTGAAAACCCTCTTATTCAGTCCTATTCGATCCTGAACAAAAAACACGGGCCAACCATCTCCCAACAGAATAATCAATGTTATGAGAAAAAAAACAGGTGACAGCACAAGAATTGCGGTTGATGAAATGACAAGATCAAAAGCCCTTGCTACACTGTATTGAAATCCCGTGTGAAGGTCTACATCATAACTGATATAGGGTGTGCCAAAGCCTATATCAGTTTCCCTACGTATGCGGGAAGGGGTATCAAACAAATCGGTAACAATACGGGTTTCTAACCCCTGGATGGCACAAAGTTTGATTATTTCAGCAATCTTGTCGTAATAGCTCCTAATTGGCAACGCTATCAGCACCACGTCTACCGGGCGAGTTGAGATGAGTTCTTCTATTCCAGATAGATCACATAAAACGGGTTTGTCCAGCTTTTGGGCATTTGATTCTATGTTCAATTTGTTGTCAACAAATCCGATGATGTTATATCCAAGTTCTGGATTTTCTAGACGCTTAGAGAGGAATATTGAACGATGATTTATCCCCACTATAACAACATTTCTAATATTTCTCTTTATGCTGCGTACCCAGCATAAAACTGGAAAACAAACATTCTGTAAACAATAAAAAGCCCCAAAGTTGCCAGCAAGAAGAAAACGGGGAAAGGCTTGGTTATACCGGTTACACCAATTAGGTTAGCAACAAAGATTGCGATTGCTACTCCTACAGAGGAAGCTATCGTTACTTGCAACAACTGATTAGGCCAGCCCACTAACTGTCTGAAATTGTACATACCCATACTAACGAAAACACGATTCAATAAGAGAATTAAGAAGAAAAGGAGAAGCAAGTGCCACACAGAGAACTCAATACGCCCAAACAGATCTACCCTAAAGATATCTCCTGACTTTGCGTATTCCGAGATACAGACAAAAAACAGTATCACGAAGGCTGCGTCCACGCCCTTGAGAAAAGACCTGGCAAATTTGGCCTTATAGTGGGTAGGTCTCATAAGCTTTCATTGGGACACGAGAAAAGAAGACATATGATACCGCCGTTCTTTACTCCCGTTAAATTATTGCCAGAGCTGGAATCCTTATTCAAAACTGTGTTCATCAGAAAAACTAGTGACCATGTTCATTCTCTAGGAGGCTGTCCGAGAATAGCTTTTTCCTGAAATTTGCACTCGTATCTAACTGATATTATTACCTATTAATTTCTAAAAATGACAAATATTCGAGTCCTCGGACAGCCTCCTAGGATAGATAATAACCATTTAATTCTAACTTTCTTTTACACTATCTAATTCTAAAAAGCTAATTTTTAACAGAAAACAATTGAGACATACCATATAATTTTTGGTCATGTCCCCTAGTTGTTGTTAGCTCATTGGGTGTGCCAATATTTTCTCCAGCGGCCATACGCAATCGAGTATATTTGCAGCCATTGCCGGCGTTCTTCTGATTCTTTTATTGTCTGTGCCTTTGAGCGTCAGACTGCTGTGTGTCTTTGAAAAATTGTAATATGTTGCTACTATGCTCAGTTGGGCCGTAAGGCCTTGCATCTCCTTTGCAAAACATATTGTTTTGCGTACCAGGTTTTTGACATGGTTTCTCAATGTCAAATTCGATACAATGCATGTGAGGATAACCAGAAAAATAATGATTCCAAGTACCTTCATATCGTTTCTCTCAATTTTATGCCGAAATCTAAAAGTACCAGGCAAGCCACATATAGGCACTGTCGGGCGTTTTAATCAGGATCTCGGAAGGTGACATTTTGAAGCCACCATATTCTGTGCCCCGTCCCCCGTAGAATATATTCCCGCCACAGGTAAGCTGGAGATCCTGAGTGATATCCCATGTAAGGCGTGGCTGAAGTATGCCTGACGGATCATTCCTGTTATTGATAACGGTAAAGAAGACGTTGACCAGAGGATGCGCCTCCATCCTGATCTGCCCGCCAAGGTAATAGCGGCCCAGTGTGAACAGTTCCCCGCGGTCGATACGTTCCATAATACCGTTGTTCATGATAGATTCAGAGTAGTTATCATCACCCAGGCCGTTGTAAAATACCTCCACGAATCCGTAGAAATTCTTATTCCACCAGGCCCAGGAATAATCTGTATTGGCGACGAGAGACAGGAAGTTATTCTCGTTGCTTTCTTCATCGGTGAAGATCCATGTGACATCAAGACGCCATGCCGCATCCCCCAGATACCCCGAAAAGCCGGTGCCGATGACCTGTTCCTCAAAGTGCGTCGCGGCCATGATATCAAATTCTGTCGTACCCTTCGCGAAATGAATCTTTCCTGCCAGGGAGTCCTGACTTCCTTCCACTTTCCCTGTTGCCGGGTCGCGTCTCGGCACGTAAAGAAACTGCGCATCTCCTGATTCCCCGAAGGCAACCTGAACATGGGCCATATCATCTCCGATCTTGTATTCCCGCTCTATATCCGTGGGTGCAAAGGGGTTGAAAAGATCCATCGGATTAAAAAGAAACCCGTTCCCCCAGGTGACGGCCTGCCTTCCCATACGAAAAACAAACCGCCTTTGCTGAACCGTCAGAGAAAGGCGGTCGAGTCGATGATAGAGGATATAATCATCATGGTCCTTGA
>Ga0307991_1001027_pt1 | contig 19906 bp, 17 predicted proteins | sample EllFjometagen131_FD_203146 | JGI IMG/M metagenome (GOLD analysis project Ga0307991, IMG submission 203146) | Marine microbial communities from Ellis Fjord, Antarctic Ocean - #131 | ecosystem: Environmental > Aquatic > Marine > Unclassified | place: Southern Ocean | collected 2014-10-08 | reverse complement strand
ACTTTTGGTTCTTTCAGGTTTTAAGTTAGAGAAATAGGAAGCAACACGCCCCAACTTTGCATAATTCAGTCGAAATTTCCCTAAATCAACATGCTCAGAGCGGATAAACTTATCAAATAAAAAACTGGCAGATGCTGAATAATATGAATCCCCATTTTTACCATCATATAATTTAGGGAATACATCATGGCGATAGGTTCCATCAAAATACAATAAATTATTATACCCTAAAGAGGCAAATCCAAAATAACCGTTTACGGTATAATCTGTTTTTAATTCTGTGCTTAGAGTTGTTGGATTTAAACTATTGCTTAGATTATATACATTCGGTAATACTAAGCCACCAATTGTCGAACCAAAAAAATGTTCTAAGGAATTTTGACGGTTATCATAACCTAAATTTGCATTTAACTGTATTTTATCTGAAAACACTTTTGAGTAATTCATCAAAAGGCTCAAATTTGTTTCTTTAAAATCATGGGTATATTTGGAATATTCTGATAATGCTACGGAACCAATGGCGTTCCGTTCCTCTTGCAGATCGCTGTATGTGTCAATAGTAAAACGTCCCATAACACTAAATTCTTTGGTGAGGTTATATTCAATACTTGTGGCACCGATTAAATGTGTTCGCTTGTCGGATTCGTAGTTTTGGTAACGTACCCAATATGGATTGTCCCAATAAGAGGGACGTGGATCATCAAATGATTTCATGTTCCAGGTAACATTGCGGTCGGTTTGTTTATATAAGTTCTCTAAGGTTTTAATATCTACATTTACCTGAAAAAATTGCCGGAACGAAGTAAGAATATTATTTGCGTTCCCTGTTGCATTTCGGCCTTTTACTCGCGATTGTATGTAAGCAAGCTGCGTATTTATTTTTAAATTATCCAGAATATTGAACTTTCCGTTAAATGACAGATTATTTCTTTTAAAGGAACTGTTGGGCATTATCCCTATTTTATTCGTTTTATTATATGAAAGCCTGAAATCAAAACGGTCGACATGGCCATTAATAGCAATTCCATTGGTATAGTCCACAGCCTTTTGAAAAAAAGTTTCTGGACCATTTTCTGCTGCTATCCAAGGTGTTTTTTTTAAATAATTAGGGGAGGAAGGTTCAGCAGCATCGAATTGATAAACTAATAAGTTGGGATCGAATTTTTCGCCCCGTGAACCATCTACATCATAAGGTGGAGTATAATCAACAATCCCATCTCCATTAACATCAGCATAGTATTCTAAACCAGGGTGTTCACTTCCATCATCTTCGCCACTATAGTAATAACCAAAACCAGCACCATATTCTTTTTGATATTTTGGAAAAGTTGATTTATCTATTGTACCAAAAGTAATATTTGAGCTAAGAGTAACCCCTATGTTTTCCCCACTCTTGAGTTCGTGGCTTCCGTTTTTTGTATTTATTAGGATCACTCCATTGGCTCCTCGCGAACCATAAAGCACACTAGCTGCAGCACCTTTCAAAACGTTTATTGATTCTATGTCATTTGGATTAATATCCGATATTATGTTACCATAATCGTAACCATGCCTTCCTATTAATTGTTCTGAATTATTTAATGATGCATTGTCTATGACAATTCCATCAACAACGTACAAAACCTGATTATCACCCATCATTAAAGAACGTCCTCTCATAATTACATCAGCTGATCCCCATAAGTTGCTTGTATTTTTTATTTGAGCTCCTGCAATTTTACCCGATAAAGATGTGATGAAATTCTCATTTTTCATTGCGTTAATTTCATCTCCTTGTAATTTTTGAACAGCAAAACCTAAGGAATTCTTTTTGCGAGAAATATTAAGAGCTGTTATGACAGTTTCATCAATACCAAGCCCTTGCTTTTCCATAGCTACGTTAACGATGCTAGATGAACCGTAATCGACTTCAATAGTTTGCATACCTATCAAAGAGTAAACGATCGTTCCGGTATCATTCGTAATGTGTAGTGAATAAAAACCATCAGCATTTGTATACGTTCCTTCAGATGAACCTTTTAAAACTACTTTGACACCTTGTATTTTAGATCCATCGAACAAGGAAGTAACGGTACCTGTAACCGATTTAGATTGTGCATTTGCAATTTGGAAAATTGAAAGAGTAAAAATTAAAAAAAGTATACTATTTTTCTTCATGCGTAATTGAGTTTAAGCGAATTATAGGAAGGCTGCATCTCAAAATCATTTTCTTATAGTTGCTATAGATTTGGAAACACAAAGAGTCGTTTATAAATTTTTCTCAAATTTAATCCTTTTTTCATCATAGACCCATCAATTGAACGAACGTATAGGTTTTCAGGACGAACGTTTACATCTATCGATTAAGCGTATATTTAAAATAAATTTTAGATGAAAAATCTTCAGAAAATATGGTAAAATCAAGGGTGAATACTAAAGCGACTAAGATTTAAAAAAATATATGGTTTGTATTATGCTGTTTTTAGTCCAATTTTATGAAACCTTATTCTTTTCATTGCAAGCTTAGTAGAAAACAACAAAACAGAATATTTAACCTTATTATTAATCCTGCCATCAACTCACGAGCGTTTACAGCGCATATTAGATTGTCAGTATGCGTTTTCTCCTCCCCGTCAGCCGACGGATCGGAAGGACGGTGTTTAATGCTTTGAAGTCTGTTCGAAAAGCGTGTTTTAGAACTGAGGGAATGTTCATTAAGTGATGAAAGCTTGCCAGCTATATGCATAGATGCAAGGTATCGCTGTGCGAAGGGCTAGTATTAATTTCAAGATTTTCCCCACACAAAAAGATCAAAATAAAAAAGCCGTCTAAATCCTAAAATTTAAACGACTTAATTCCTTGTAATCTTCCTTGTTTCTGTTGACCCACCAGGGCTCGAACCTGGACTCTTCTGCACCAAAAACAGACGTGTTGCCAATTACACCATGGGTCAATTGCGAAATGCGATGCAAAGATATACCTTTTTTCAAAAAAATAAAGAAAAATAAAGGAAATTATTCTTTGTCTATTTTTTGACTGAAAGGCAGCTATACCGCGGGCTGTGCTGCACTTGCTGCAGCTAAGGCTTCCATTTCTTTATCAAAATGGAAAAGACCTCCCTGCGTATTTCCTGCAAGTGTAAGTTTGTCTAATATAGCACGGGCTCCTGATTCTTCTTCAACTTGCTCTTGGATAAACCATTGCAAGAAATTAGAGGTTAAATAATCTTTTTGTTGCAAACATACGTCGTACATTGCATTAATCATTCCGGTAACCAACTCTTCATGTGCCAATACATTTTTAAACACAGCTAAAATTGAATCCCATTCATTCTCTGGCTTAGGAAGACTATCGGTAATAGCATTTCCTCCGCGCTCATTAACATAATGAACGAGTTTAGTCATATGCATACGTTCTTCTTCTGCATGGGCGAATAAATATTTTGCACCACCGGCAAATCCATTCCGATCGCACCATACGGCCATGGCAAAATACAAGCGTGAAGCATGCTCTTCAGCATTAATTTGTTTGTTTAAACTTTTTTCAACTTTTGCGTTCATAATAGGTCCTTTTTTATCAAATTAACTTTTAATAAATATATTTTAGGAGTGCTTAGCTCTGATAGTTAAGTTTTAACTATTTTTCAAAGCCTCTGCTCCGCCAACAATTTCTAAAATCTCACCAGTAATGGCAGCTTGCCGTGCTTTATTATACTGTAATTTCAACTCTTTAATCAGTTCTGTTGCATTATCAGTAGCTTGAGACATAGCCAACATACGAGCTCCATGTTCTGCAGCATACGAATCTAAAAGGGCTTTATAAAACTGCACCTTCAAAATAGTGGGTATCAGATTTACGACAATCTCTTCTTTGCTTGGTTCGAATAAATATTCCGATTTCAATTTACCGTCCTTAGTCTCTTCATTTGAAGAAATGGGTAAGAATTGCTCTGTGGTAACAATTTGAGTGGCTGCGCTTTTAAAGTGATTGTATATCAATATGATACGATCGTATTCCTTGTCTGCAAACCGTTGCATTAAATTTTCAGCCAAAGGAAATGCATTTTCAAAATTCAATTCATTGAATAAGTTATCGTAATTACCAATATGTTTATAATTTTTCTTTGAGAAATAGTCCGTTGCTTTTTTACCAATGGTCATTATGTCCACTTTTCCAGCAGCATGAAGTTCAGAAAAGTCATCCACAAGCAAACGTTGAGCAGCTTTAATCACATTGCTGTTAAAAGCACCGCAAAGGCCTCTGTTTGATGTAATGGTTACTAAAAGAACTCGTTTCAAATCGCGCTCCAGACTATAGGCCCCTTTGCTATCTTCGTCGAGACTGGTGTTCAAATTTTGCAAAATTTCGTTCAGTTTTGCAGCATAAGGGCGCATATTGTTGACTGCATTCTGGCTTTTTCTCAATTTTGAAGCAGCCACCATTTTCATGGCACTTGTAATCTGCTTGGTTGAGTTAACCGAATCAATACGTGTTCTTACATCTTTTAAACTAGCCATGCGAATTCAAATTTAATTATTCTAAGATTTAAAACGTGCTGAAACATGCTTAGCCGCCTCGCTCAGAACTTTAGTTATCTCGTCAGTGTATTTTCCTTTTGCAATGATATCCAATGTATCCTGATGATTGGTTTCCAGAAAATGAAGATACTCAGTCTGAAAATCAAATATTTTATTTGTTGGAACATCGCCCAACAGACCTTGCGTTCCGCAAAAGATAATAGCAACTTGCTTTTCAACCGACATAGGTGAATACAAATTTTGCTTTAAAATTTCCACGTTGCGGGCACCTTTGTTCAAGACTGCCATTGTAGAAGCATCCAAATCTGAACCAAACTTAGAAAAAGCTTCCAGTTCACGAAATTGAGCCTGATCTAATTTGATAGTTCCGGCCACTTTTTTCATTGGTTTAATTTGGGCATTACCACCAACACGAGATACAGAAATACCTACGTTAATGGCAGGACGAATACCTGAGTTAAATAAATCTTTATCGAGGAAAATCTGCCCATCTGTAATGGAAATTACATTGGTTGGAATATAAGCGGAAACATCACCCGCCTGTGTCTCAATAATTGGCAAGGCTGTTAAAGATCCGCCACCTTTTACCATCGATTTCAAACTTTCAGGTAAATCGTTCATTTGGGCTGCAATTTTATCGGAATCGATGATTTTAGCTGCGCGTTCCAATAAGCGTGAATGCAAATAGAAAACATCGCCTGGATATGCTTCGCGTCCCGGTGGGCGACGCAATAACAAAGACACTTCGCGGTAAGCGACTGCCTGTTTTGAAAGGTCATCATAAATTACCAAAGCAGGTCTTCCGGTATCGCGGAAAAACTCACCAATGGCAGCACCCGCAAAAGGCGCGTAATATTGCAAAGCGGCTGGATCAGAGGCCGTTGCCATAACGATGATGGTATAATCCAATGCTCCTTTATCTTTTAGAATCTGAACTGTATTGGCAACACTTGATCCTTTCTGACCGGAAGCTACATAAATACAATAAACAGGTTCTCCTTTTTCGTAAAACTCTTTTTGGTTGATAATGGTATCGATAGCAATGGTTGACTTACCAGTTTGGCGATCGCCAATAATCAACTCACGCTGACCACGCCCAATAGGAATCATTGCATCGATGGCTTTAATTCCTGTTTGCAAAGGCTCATTTACAGGCTGACGATAAATTACACCAGGTGCTTTACGTTCCAGTGGCATTTCATAAGTTTTACCTTCGATTGGTCCAAGACCATCGATAGGCAATCCCATAGGATTGATAACACGTCCTAACATACCTTCGCCCACTTCGATGGAGCCAATACGTTTGGTGCGTTTTACCACATCGCCTTCAAGGATTCCTGTTGAACCTCCCAGAAGCATAACTCCAACATTATCTTCTTCCAGATTCATAACCAGACCAAGAATTCCGGTTTTGTCAAATTCAACCAATTCTCCTGCTTGCGCATTGTTTAGTCCGTAAATACGAGCAATACCGTCGCCAACCTGAAGAACAGTTCCTACTTCCTCTAATTCTGCCTCTGTTTTAAAGCCGGCTAACTCTTGTCTTAAAATTGCTGATACCTCAGCGGGATTAATTTGAGCCATATATATTTTGTTTACCTATTATTTCCCGGCAAAAACCAGGTTGTTTTTAATATTATCTTTAAATCTTTTTATAAGTGTTTTGGTAGATGCATCGTATTGATAATCAGCAATTTTTACAATAAAACCACCAAGCAAATCAGCATTGATATATTCATGCAAACGCACCTCTTTGCCACTTAAATTCTTTAACATATTTAAAATAGCTGTTTTAGCATCTTTTTCAATCTCAGTAACTGAAGTAAGCCAGGCATCGGTAATGCCACGGTAATCGTTGTAAATATTTAAAAACGATTCGGCCACTTGCTGAATAATATCTTCCCGGCCATTTTTAGCCAAAAGGCTTAAAAAACGAAGACTGAGCAAATTAATTTTCTTTTCAAAGAGGGCCTTAAAAATGGATGTTTTCTTATTTGCTTTTACCACAGGACTTTTCAAAAGTAAAGCGAGGTCGTGGTTTTCGCTAACAACATCATTAATCAATTGTATATCATTGGCAACGATTTCAAGTTTTTGCTGTTCAAGCGCTAACTCAAAAAGTGCTTTTGCATATCGGTTGGCCAGGCGAATTTGCTTCATTCCTTCAATTTTAGTTTAGTTGATTATCAGCTTCGCTAATTAGCTTATTCATCAGTGTCTTTTGCTTTTTATCTTCTGAGAGTTCAGCTTTAATTAGTTTTTCTGCAATCTCGATTGACAAATCTGCTACCTGATTTTTCAAATCGCGCAAAGCAGCTGTTTTTTCCTGCTCGATAATGGCTTTTGCATTCGCCACAATTTGTGTAGCTTCGTGCTCAGCCTGAACTTTTGCTTTTGTAATCAAATCGCCTTTCAATAATTTTGCTTCCCGAAGCATTTCTTCACGCTCATTACGTGCTTCTTTTAACAATTCCTCGTTATTGGCTTGCAAGTTTTTTATTTCATCGCGAGCTATTTGGGCAAGTTCCAAAGACTTAGAAATTCCTTCTTCTCTTTCTTTTAAGCTGCCTAAAATCATAGGCCACGCATACTTGCTAAGCAAGAATAAAACAATTCCAAAGGAAAGGGTCATCCAAAAAATCAATCCTATTCCGGGGCTAACTAATTCCATAATTTATATTTTCTTTTTTTACTTAATCAATTAAAATCAAACACTCTGACCAACCGTCAAAGTGCTTGATTATTCTATTTTATCGGCTTATAAAAAGACGATTAGCAAACAAACTACAATAGCAAAGAAGGCAACACCTTCGATAAGGGCAGCGGAAACAATCATGTTAGAACGAATGTCGCCAGCAGCTTCAGGTTGACGAGCGATACCTTCAACAGCACCACGGCCAATCTGACCAATACCCATACCTGCTCCAATAGCAGCAATACCAGCACCAATACCGGCACCCATTTTTGCATAAGGAGCTAAATCGGCTACAGCTTGTAATAAAACGGTTAATAAAGACATAATTTATAATTTATTGATTAGTAATAATTTTTCTTTTAATGATGTTCTTCAGTTGCCGCACCAAAATAAAGTGCTGACAATAAGGTAAATACATAAGCCTGAATTAAGGCTACCAAAAATTCGAGGAAGGTGAGGAATATGGCAAAAGCAATAGAAACCACACTAACTCCGTATCCTGCAACAGGACTCATATTTCCGAAAATAAAGATCAAACTAATAAAACCCAAAACAATGATATGGCCTGCTGTGATGTTTGCAAACAAACGAACCATCAATACAAAAGGTTTTGTAATTAATCCCACCAATTCAACAATTGGCATCAAAGGAATTGGAATTTTTAACCACCAGGGAACGCCAGGTGTATTAACAAGATGAGTCCAGTAGTTTTTATTTCCACTCACATTTGTGATAATAAATGTAAATAAAGCCAAGACTAATGTGATGGCAATATTTCCGGTTAAGTTGGCACCTCCCGGAAAAAATGGAATCAATCCTAAAAGATTATTGAAAAAGATAAAGAAAAATATAGTTAAGAGATAAGGTAAATATTTCTCGTATTTCTTTTCTCCAATAGATTCTTTGGCAATATCGTCGCGAATAAAAATGATAAATGGCTCCAAAGCCGACTGAATTCCTTTGGGTGCCAGTCCTTTCCTTTTTTTGTATGATTTTGCAATTCCAAAAAAGACCCATAAAATCAAGATTAAGCTAATCCAAAGAGAAAGAACGTTTTTTGTGATTGAAAAATCCCAGGGCATTCCTGCTTCTGTATTTTCTATAATTTGATGATTCTGAAGATATTGTTCAACATCGATATAAGCCAATTTTCCTTTATGTGCGCCGCTATGCATTATAGCTAAACCAAATGCAATATGCTGATTATGAATTAATTCGTCGGCATGAATCAACTCTTTATTTTCGTCGAAAAGGGCAGGAGAGTGGCCGTGATGAAAGTTTCCCGACATAAATGTAAGCAAGCTGCCTTCGTGATAAATGATAACCGGCAAGGGAATGCTCAGATGAAAATCGCCATAATCTAAAATATGCCATTCATAAGCATCAACAATATGCTCAATTATCATTTCACCGGCATTAAAAGCCTGCTCTTTACTCTGTTCTTGATTCGCTACAGGATGATTTGTTAAATTTTCATCTGCATGTTGAGCAAAAATAGAACTATTGAATTGCAAGAAAAGGAAGACTAAAAAGTATTGAACAGGTCTGATTATCATAGTTTTAATTACGCATTGTCAGGTACAAAAATATAAATTTCAAATAATTGTGCAATTTTACGAAAAATATGCCAATTCTGAGGCTTAAATGTTAAAATTTAGGTATTTATTTACGGAAATAGGATTTGGGGAGAGACAAACCTTGGGCTGTATATTTTCACAAATTTTTTGCTTAAAAAAATAATAGCCACAGATACACGAATAAAATGAAATTCATGCATCACAGCAAAAAGACTACACAAAATAAAAAGTTACGTTTGGTCTATGAGAATATTAAAAGTTCAGATTCACGAATAAAACAAAATTCCTGTATTCTGCCAAAGGCATCGCTATGCGAGGGGCATATTTTTATCGGATTCACCTCATTTAAAACAAGTAGACCAGCCATTGCTGTTTTTTGTTATTTTTGTTCCCTAAAGAAATTAGTATGCGACAAAAATTATTCCTTTTTCTAGTTTTATTCGGAATGCAAGGCGTCTTGCAGGCACAGGATAAAATTCAATTAATGCAATATAATTTGCTCTTTTATGGAAACACATCCAGCTATTGCACATCTGTAAATAATAATACTCAGGATAAAAACGAACGTTTTAAGACTGTATTTCAATATGTTAAACCAGATATTTTAACGGTAAATGAAATGGCAGAAAACCCTATATTTCATGATTCTCTGTTAAAGGAAGCATTAAATGTTGATGGAATTACCAAATACAAACGGGCAACATTATCCAGTATGGCTCAAGGCGATTTATTGGTAAATATGCTCTATTATAATTCCGAAAAATTGACACTTTATAAACACGATGCTATTGGTACTTCATATAGAGCAACAGATGTGTATACGATGTTTTATAATGCATTTGATTTAGCTGAAACTAATGATACCTTATTTCTTACTTATATTGTGACTCATTTAAAAGCAGGTTCATCAGATGTCGCCACTCGTGCTTCACAAACAGCGCAGATTATGAATTACATTCAGACACACGATTTAGGTCCAAATTATGTTTTTAGCGGTGATTTGAATGTTTATAAGTCCTCTGAAACAGGCTATCAAAACCTGATAAAAGACTATAGCGGAACAACTTATTTATATGATCCGATAGAAGCTCCCGGCGACTGGAATAATAATGAAGCCTATAAAGCAGTTCACACACAATCGAGCCATAGCTCTTACAACGGATGTGCTTCCAATGGAGGACTTGATGATCGCTTTGATTTTATTTTAGCCTCTGATGCGCTGATAAGCGGATCAAATCAGATGCAGTTATTAAAAGACTCTTACACCGCTTTAGGTAATGATGCTTTGCATTTTAATACGTCTATTTTAGCTCCACCTGTCCATGCTACCGTTCCTTCGGAAGTTATCGATGGACTGTATTATGGTAGCGACCACTTGCCTGTATTGGCTCAGATTGAAGTAGCCCAATCTTATTTGGGAATTGATGAAGCCACTCATTTTGCACAGGTTAAATTTCAAAATCCTGTACAACAATACATGAATTTAGATATTTTGTTTGAAAACGTAACATCTTTTGAAACAAGTATTTATGATTTAATGGGTCGTCAATTATTTCATATATCTTCTGGTGAAAAAAGCGTAGAACATCATTTAAGCATTGATGTGAATAATTTAAAAAGCGGAATTTATTTTCTTAGCTTGAAAACAGAAAACGGGCAAAAAAGCGTTCATAAATTTTTCAAGAACTAGGTTCTTTGTATCTTTGTTGGGCACCATTAGGAAAAGCCGATTGAATTTTGGATATTTGGAATATAAATGGAAAATTAAATGACAACAGTTGACAAAATAAGAACTGGATTAATTGATAAAATCCTTTCCATTAATAACAAAGACTTTTTAGAAGCACTTGATAAACTAATCACATCAAGTAAATCTGAATCCGAAATTGTGGAATTGACCGATGATCAAAAAACAATGTTAGAAATGAGTGAACAGGATATAAAAAACGGAAAACTTATTTCTCAAGAAGCAATGAATAAACGAAATCTTGAATGGCTAAACGCAATGTAGTTTGGACTAGAACAGCTGACCTTCAATTCATCGGGATTTTGGAATATTGGGTTAAAAAAAACAAAGCCAATACTTATTCAAAGAAACTTTTGAAATTAGTTTCAGAAAGGACTATACAAATTGCCGAAAAGCCTTTTATTTATAAATCAACAGATTTTAAAGATGTAAGAGTAGCGTCATTAAGAAACTTTAGTATTTATTACAAAGTTTCTGATGAACAAATTATAATTGCTGCATTTTGGGACAATCGACAAGACCCAAAAAGTCTTTTGAAAATATTACAGAACAAAAAATAACATTGCACAATAAAGGCTCATATGCAAAAGTCCTAAAGCTTCGTGAGGAGCTTGGTTTCTCGACGATCCCGATACTGAATATAGCCAAACCATTTAAATAACTTAAGAGAAAGTATGAAAACACTTTATATCATGCGGCATGGCAAAGCCGAAGATAATTCAGACAAGCCCGATTACAAGCGAAAACTAATTTCGAAAGGCATAAAAAGAAATGATAAAATAGGGCAAATGCTTATTGCCCGTAAAGCTCATTTTGATGCTATTATTTGTAGCAATGCTACCCGAACCGTCGAAACCGCTGAAATGATGGCCGAGCTTTTTGGTTTTCCATTGATAGAAATTCAAAAAGTAAAAGAATTGTATTTAGCTCCCGTAAATGTGATGCTGGATACTTTTTATTCTGTCGACAATAGCTATTCGAATATTTTGGTTGTTGGTCATAATCCTGGTGTAAGCGAACTCCTTACAAGTTTAAGTGGACAGATGATTGATTGGCTCCCCACATCAGCTCTTATTGCCATTGAATTTGATACCGATAAATGGGAAGAAATTAGCCGTGCTCCTGCAAAAATTGCTTTTTCCTTGTCGCCAAAATAGAATTTTCGATTCTACTCATTTTATTGATTGCCAACAATACTGGATTTATGCTTTGAGAGCTTTGCAAAACTATAAATAAGGGTCATCGAATCCAAAAACTTAAAAACAGACGCGTAAGGTGATATGACAATTAAGGTTTATTCATAAATTAATTCGTAAAATCCTGCCATAGGCATCACTATGTATGGCGAAATAAAAAGCCACGAATGCACTAAAGAACACAAAATAATAATAGTGGATAAATACGTTTTGTGAAATTTGGTGCCTTAGTGATTTGGTGGCATTTAAAGTATTGTAATGCTTTATAAAAAAAGGTCAGTCAAATAAATGACCAACCCTTTTTAAAATAGAATTTAATGTTTTACCAAATTACAGCTCTTTCACTTTCAGGAAGATACATTTTGTCTCCTTCTGCAATATCAAATGCCGCATGAAAATCAGGGATATTAGGCAGTGGTCCATTTACACGGAATTCGCCTAACGAGTGAACGTCTTCTTTTGTTAAACGTAACTTTTCAGCATCGCGAACATTTTGTCCCCATACATGCGCGTAAGCAATATAAAAGCGTTGTTCAACTGTGAAGCCATCTATATCGGCAACTTCTTTACCATCTGTTGCTTTCATAAAGGCAGTATGAGAAATATTTAAACCACCCAGGTCTGCAATATTTTCACCTAAGGATAATTCTCCATTTGCATGAACATCGTCCAAAACAACAAAACTATTAAATTGATTAACCAAGACTTGAGTACGTTCATTAAAACGTTGGGTATCTTCTTCTGTCCACCAATTATTAAGGTTTCCTGTTTTGTCGTATAAACTTCCTTTATCATCAAAACCGTGAGTCATTTCGTGGCCAATTACCACACCAATTGCTCCATAATTAACTGCATCATCGCCATCCATAAAGAAGAAAGGAGGCTGCAGAATACCTGCTGGGAATACAATTTCGTTAACTGAAGGATTATAATACGCATTTACCATTTGTGGTGGCATTCCCCATTCTGTTTTATCAACGGGCTTATTTATTTTGCTTAAATTGTATGCTCTTTCAAATTTACTGCTTCGGAGAACATTCATCGCATAGGAGTCTTTTTCAATATTCAGGTCTGAATAATCTCTCCATTTGTCAGGATAACCAATTTTTACATTGATAGTTGCAAGTTTTTCAAGTGCCTCAGCCTTCGTAATATCACCCATCCAGGTAAGGTTTTCAATTCTTTTCCCTAAGGCAAAGCGAAGGTTTTCAACTAGGTCGATCATTCGTTTTTTAGCTGCTTCTGGGAAGTATTTTTGAACATAAATTTGTCCGATAGCTTCACTTAAGGATCCATCAACGGTTCCTTGAACGCGTTTCCAGCGAGGACGAAGTTCAGGTGTGCCGCGCAATGTTTTACCAAAAAACGCAAAATTTTCATTCACCACATTATCGCTCAAATAAGGAGCTGCTTCGTGAATTAAGTGCCAACGGAAATAAGTTTTCCAATTCTCGATTGAAACGTCTTTAATCAAAGCACTCATTTCTTTGTAAAAACCAGGCTGTCCAACTATGATTATACCAGGATCGCCTAAACCTGCTTGGTCGAAATACATTTTCCAATTGTAGGTAGGAGCTATTTTTTCCAAACCACTTAAGTCGAATTTATTGTAGTAGTTAGATGGGGTTCTCATATCTAAGCGAGTCATAGAAGCTTTTGCTAAACGCGTTTCCATTTCCATCACTTTTTCTGCATTTGCTTGTGCGCTAGCCTCATCATCGGCCAAAAGCATAAACATATTCTTTACGTGATTTAAATAGGCTGTGCGGATACCTTCTGCTCTTTCAGTATCATCGGTATAATAATCGCGGTCGGGCATTCCCAGGCCACCCTGCCATAAATACGTAACTACTTGTGCGCTATTTTTACTGTCGGCCATGCCAAATACATTGAACAATCCGCCAATACCAGCTTCATGCAAATAACTGATATGGGCATTCAAATCATTTTTTGTTTGAATGGAGGCAATCTTTTCAAGTTCAGGCATTAATGGATTGATATCATCCGCGTTTATTTGAATGGAATCCATACCAAGAGCATAAAAATCACCAATTTTTTGGGCGACAGAGCCTGCTTCATTTTCCTGAGCTGAAAGTTCTGCAAAAATGCCTTTGATTTGTTTTACGTTCCGATCTGCAAGTGCATCAAAAGATCCAAAACGACTGCGATCGGCAGGCAGAGGGTTGTTTTCGATCCATCCGCCATTGGCGTAAAGATAAAAATTGTCTTTTGGATTAACGGTTAAATCCATGTCTTCCAGCATAATAGGTTTTGTTTCTGTTTGTCTGGCTTCACTACAACTTTGAAAAAAGCCCAAAGCCAGAATGCTTCCCAATGAAAGCACTGATAAGCGTTTAAATAACATTTTCATACTGATTGTTTTAAATTGTTTTAATCATTTTCGGAATCATCGATTTTTTAGACGCTGTTTTTTATAAGTAATTACATCAATCGAATCGATTTGATTAAATGATAATTAGCGTGCAAGTTAATTATTATTTTGTATTCAACAGATATCCAAAAGGCAATTCTATTTCCGGAACAGAAAATGAAGTAAAGAATAAAGGATCAATAAATTATACTTCGCAGGCATTGCCCATGCAGTTTGGTTTTTCAACTGGTTCCTTGAAAAGCTTTAATCGGATAGCCAAAAAGTAAATTTGGCATCCACCGCAAATACCAAAAGCGGTTTCAATAAATAAAAGGAAAAGACAAATTAAGCAAAGCATGCATACAGGATCGAAAAAGGAAACATCGCTTAACAACATAAGCGACAAGCCGAAAATTACACTTGCTAAGACCAGGCCTAAACTCCAGGCGAATTTCTTTTGAATCGCTCCAATGGGTAATGGCGATTGCTTGCGTACGATTAATCGTCCAAGAAAAAGAGTGGGCGAAAACTTAGGGTTGATAAATATACCGATGATAAAATTAAGCATTAAAAATCCTGAAATATACGGGAGTACAATATAGTTCTGTAATATAAATCCATTAATAAAAGCAATGATACCTAGTAAAAACATTATACCGGCACTTGCTCTCATGGCTCTCTCATTCAGCGTTTTATATCCTCTGCCTTCTGAATATTCACCAAAACTGATTATTGACATATTTTTTTAGTTTTTTTGATTCGGGCAAAAGTAACACATTAAAATACACAGGTTTATGCTTAGTCATTTATTGTGATAAATATAACATTTTTAAAAAATCAGAAAAGATACCGCGGAAATTTTTTAAGGCACACGCAACCAAATGATCCTGTTTTGCATCTTTAGAGTATCATCACTAAAATATTTAGACTATGAAAATTAAACAGGCATTTATTTTATCCTTTCTATTCTTGATGAGTTTTTCCTTTTTAGAAGCTCAAACAGATGATAATTCATCAGGCGAAACACTAAAAGACCGGAATCAGGATGTGCAAATACAAAAAGGACTTTATAATTCAACTAGCATTGGGGTTTTAAGTGGGTCCTCTCAAAATCAGCAGAAAGCTCCTTTCTCTTTTCAATCACTTATGCTTTATCAATTTGATAAGCATTTGGCTGCTGGTGTTGGACTTGGTATCGACTTTTTGGAAGAAACGTATATTCCATTTGTTGCAGATTGCCGTTACTATTTACGAGGAACTCGCTTTTCCCCTTTTGTATATGCACAGGCAGGTTATAGCGTCACTACTGAGAACAGTGCGGATCAGCAAATTATATACAATCACTACGATATTTGGCCAGGGACTTATCCTCAGCCTGAAGAAATAAAACCCCAAGGCGGCATTTTATTGAATTCAGGATTTGGAGTCCGACATATGTTTCATAATGAATTTGGATTGGAAATCTCTTTCGCCTATCGATTTCAACGATTGGGCTATAAATATGAATCAAACACACGTATTATACAGGATTATAATCGTTTAAACATTAGAATAGGAATATTATTTCGATAAATTACAGCTTTATGAAAAAGATAAAAAATATTATAATAAGTATGCTGATACTATTTTCAGTATCTGCCTGCAATGATAAAATTACACAAATATTTGTTGCCAACAGTCCGATTTATATGTCTTATGAAGATCTGGCTATAGCAGTTAAGCAAACCAATGCCAGAGTATTGGAAAATACAGGGAAAATTTATTTTAAAGATAATTATCTGTTTATAATTGAAGAGATGCAAGGTATTCATATCATCGATAATACAAATCCGCTGACTCCTCTAAACATCAGTTTTATTGAAGTTCCGGGAGTTGTAGATATGGCAATAAAAGGTAATATTTTATATGTTGATTCCTATGTAGATTTAGTTGCTTTGAATTTGGCAGATTTAGATAATATAACTGAGCTTAAGCGTATTAGAGATGTATTTCCCTATACGCTACCCACTTATGATGAAGATTATCCCTTGGCTCAAATTGATCAGGAAAAAGGAGTTGTAATAGGATGGGAGATAAAAACGGTTCGTCAGGTAGTAGAAGATCGCTATTATCCTGTTTATTGGGGAGGAGGAATGTTATTTGATGCATCAAGTTCGTCTTATGCCAATACTTCAGCAATTGGCAGTTCCGGTTTTGGTGTTGGTGGATCGATGGCTCGTTTTGGAATCAGCGGAAATACGTTGTACACTGTTGATGATAGGATGTTGCATATTTTTGATATTACAGATGCCAGCAATCCAATAAACTATGGCGAAGTATATGCAGGGTGGGCTATCGAAACCCTTTTTATTACTGGTGACAAGTTATTTTTAGGCAGTCAGAATGGTGTTTATATTTACGATATTGCATTTCCCAGAGTTCCGGAATATTTAAGTCAATTTTGGCACAGTACAGGTTGCGATCCGGTTGTTGTTTCAGATACGCTGGCCTTTGTGACTTTACGCGGGGGAAATGCCTGTGGAAATACTTTAAACCGCTTGGATGTTCTTTCAGTGGCCGATTATAGCAATCCAAAATTGTTAGCCACTTATGCAATGAGCGGCCCTTATGGTTTGGGAATTGACGATAAAACATTATTTGTATGTGATGGAGATGCCGGCTTAAAAATTTACGATATAAGCGATCCTTTGGCACTTGATCAACATCTGTTGGCGCATTTCCCTTTTATTAATGCATATGATGTGATTCCTTATAATGGACTTCTGTTTATGATTGCCGAGGATGGATTTTATCAGTACAGTTACGAAAATTTAAGTGCAATAGAATTTGTTAGTAAGATTGATATTTTGAGAGCTGATGATAAAAAATAGAATCAATGCGTGGTAATAAAAATTAATACTTGTAGCAAAATGGAGGTATAAAACATTTGTAATTAAGTTGGTTCTTCTTTTTATAAATGTTTTATTTCTGGCCACATGTGATTAAATCGACTTAAGCTCTGATATCCCATCTTGTATTGAGGATAAAATTAAAGAAAGCAATGAAAAATGAAAATGTGGAAAATCAGAAGCCGCTCGACTAATTCGTATCTTTGACTAACTCAATAAACAGAATAAATCCGACTGGTGAGCGATACGCATTTAGAAGATATAATAAATGGTTGCAAAAAAGGGAAAAGGCAATCTCAGGAGTTGCTTTACCGGTACTTTGCTGCGAAGATGTTTGCCGTTTGTTTTTATTATGCCGGAAACAAAATGGAAGCGGAAGATTTTTTGCATAATGGATTTATAAAAGTGTTTGAGAATATAAAACAATATCAAAAAAAAGGGGCTTTTGACGCCTGGATGCGAAAAATATTTATGCATACCGCTTTGGAAAAATATCGACAAAAGAAAAACCTTTTGTTTTCTGATAGCAAGGAAGAGGAATTGCTTGAATCTACAGAGGAAGATGTTTATAGTAGGATCTCAACGGAGAATTTGATGGGAATAATACAGCAACTTTCTCCGGCATACAGAATGGTTTTTAATTTATTTGCTATCGAAGGCTATTCACATAAGGAAATTGGTGAGTTACTAAACATATCAGAAGGAACTTCAAAGTCCAATTTATCGCGCGCCCGATTGCAATTGCAAAAACAACTAAAGGCACAGCTCGAATTTAAGACAAACAATCGATGAGTCGGAAATTTAAAAATACAGACAATATCCTGAAGGACAAGCTTCTAATGGCAGAAGTTACTCCTCCAGATTCTGTATGGAATTCGATAGAAAGCACCTTAAAGGCTAGGCAAAGAAAAGGAGTTATTGTGCTTTATCGAAGCGTGTTTTATGCTGCTGCCGCGATTCTTATTCTTGCTTTTACGGCCTATTATTTTAGTCGCTCGGAACGCAATTTGGAGCCAACAAAAAATAAAATCGCCAATCAAATAAAAAGCGATAGTTTGCCAAATAATATGGATTCTTTATCTAAAGAAAATCCTGAAATAGAATCGATTATTTTGGCTAAGTCAGATTTGCCAAAGGCAATAGATCCGCGTTTATCTAGTCTAAAACAACAAAATAATGAAGATGCCCCGGAACTTTATATGCCTGATAATCAAGATAAAACAACTGTTTTAGAAACAGAAATAGCCTTTATTGTTTTAAGGAAACCCGAAATGCCAATCGAGTTAGTATCTCAAAATAAATTGAATCTGAATACTTTAAAGTTATTAAAGGCAAATGGGTATAAGCGGATTTTGGAACAGGAAGAATTAAAAAACCTTCTGGCCGAAAATTCCTCAAAGCACGTACAGAAAGGATGGTCAATTGGTCTTGCATTTGCACCCACAAGCATAGACCGATCAGGTAGCATATTTACACCTAATTCAGAAGCTTTTTACGACAATGCCAGCAGTACAACAACTTATGTTTCCGAAAAAGATATGCCTGCCTATTCAGGAGGCGTAAATTTGGCCTATCAGATTTCAGAGCGATGGAGTTTTCAGACTGGGATTTATTATTTGAAACAAGGTCAGCGCATAGAGAATTTCAGTGTTTTGCAAAATTCCGTCAATGCCAGCAATAGCTCAAATTCGTATTATGGAAATATTATTTTTGAAAACTATCAGGTATTGAGCGACAACGCCCAAATGGCAGATTATGTACAACTTACAGATGATGTTTCATTTTCAAGTTTCGATGCCGACTTAGTACAACAGTTTGAATTGCTCGAGATTCCTTTTATCGCCAATTATAAGATCATCAATAGGAAGACTGTTTTGTCTCTTTTGGTCGGAATTAATTCAGGTATTTTAATGAGAAATCGTGTTTATTTGGCCAATAATCCTTCTGATGTCGTTGGAGAAACAGAATCGATAAATAAATTAATCTATAAAAGTGTTTTCGGTTTCAACCTAGAATATCCGATTTCCAGAAAACTGTATATCAATATCAGTCCGTCTTATAAATACCAGTTGAATAATTTCAATAAGAATGCGATTGTTAGCGAAAAGCTAAAATATCTGGAGTTTAGAACAGGATTAAATTATCGGTTTTAGCCTCCCCCCGACCATTATTTTTCATTCTTATTAGCAAACTTTTATACAGTGTATTTAGGCACATCAATTTTTATGCATGTATATTATTTTATTGTTATATTTGCTAGACGCTTATATTTTGCTTGTAAATTAAAGGGTCTCTTTTTTTGATTAAAAGAGAAGGAAAACCGACAAAATATGAACTAAAAAAGACTCAAAACTCATAAGAGAATCCAACCCGACTACTTGAAATTTAATTATTAGCATATACACTATGAAGACAAAAAAGAACGCAACACTATTTATTTTATTTTTACTTACCGTACTATTTTCCCAGCCTGTTCTTTCGCAAGAAAATTTTATTCCAGGCAAAATACTTACGCTTGAAAATGATACATTAACAGGTTTTGTTGATTACCGTAACTGGAATGTGAATCCTGAAAAAATATATTTTACCAATCGAAAGGATGGCGAAAAACAACTATTTAAGCCTGAAAATATTGCTGGCTTTAGCGTGAAAGATGAGATTTACAGAAGTGCATTTGTGTTGCTCGAGACCAGTGCTTCAAAACTGGAAGACCTTAGTTATGACCCTTCCGTAAATACAGTTTCTGTAAATTTATTTTTGCAGACGATTTTTGAAGGTGAGAAAAGCCTCTATCTTTATAAGGACAAATCCGAAAAGGAAAGTTTCTATTTTAAAGAAGGTTCAAAATACAGTTTATTGATCTATAAAAAATATTTAAAGAAAACAGGTGGTAGAGTCATTGAAAATGAGAATAA
>Ga0307991_1001025_pt1 | contig 19927 bp, 13 predicted proteins | sample EllFjometagen131_FD_203146 | JGI IMG/M metagenome (GOLD analysis project Ga0307991, IMG submission 203146) | Marine microbial communities from Ellis Fjord, Antarctic Ocean - #131 | ecosystem: Environmental > Aquatic > Marine > Unclassified | place: Southern Ocean | collected 2014-10-08 | reverse complement strand
GGATTTCCTTCGTGGTCCTCTGAAAGATCTAGATATGTTCGGTCGGTTGCTTGGTGAGGGATGGAAGCTGAAAAAAAATATCGGCAGTGGAGTAACAAATCCGGAGATTGACAATATGTACAACCGGGCGATTGATGCCGGAGCTTTGGGGGGAAAATTACTCGGCGCCGGTGGGGGAGGGTTTCTTCTTCTTTACGCGGAGCCGGGCCGACAGAGCTCAGTTAGATCGGCGCTCTCGGAGTTGCTGGAAGTAAGTTTTTCCTTCGAGAATAACGGATCTCATGTAATATTCTACGATCCGGAGAAATTGGGAAATCCAGGAGAAAACGCGCAAAAAATATGAAAAATATTACAATTATCATTTCGACCTTTAACGAAGAAGATACTATCAGGGAGTGTCTGGATAGAGTTCGGGCGTCAGCGCCTGAATCCGAGATTATCCTGATTCACGGAGGAAGAGATCGTACCGCTGATATTGCCCGGCAGTGGAGAGAAGAGCGTTCCGATCCGATCAGGATTTATGATAACTATGGCGATAGTGGTAAAGCCCACGCGATTAAGGTGGGTATTACACTGGCATCTCATCCGGTCATGCTCCAATTTGACGCTGACCTGCAATTTGCTCCCGAAGATATTCCCCGTATGATTGAACCTATTATGGAAGGGCAGGCCGACCTGGTAATCGGGTCCCGATTTATGGAGGGAGTGGATAAATCCGGTTATAAGTCCAGCTTCTTTCGGGACAAAGGGAATACGTTGCTTAACCGGTATATTTCATTCCTCGCCGGTCAATCCATTACCGATGTGACTACCGGGATGAAGTCCTGGAATAAGAAAGCTATCTGGGACATCTACTATAAGGACAATCGTTTTGTCTATGAGATGGAGATAGTAGTCAGGGGCGCTTTGAAGGGGTATAGGATTCTCCAGATCCCGGTAACCTACCTTAGTCGCCAGGGCGGTGCTTCCGGACACGGGACGGGGCTCAGGGAATTCTGGAGCATTATCCGGACCGGGATGTTAATCGCCCTGAGAGCCACCATGATCCGCTGCAAACTCTGGTAGAGTTTACGGGCTTCGCCCGTAAACTCTCAAATTCCAACTCGCCATATCCGCAGATTGTTTTTGAAGGAATTCACCACCGCCCTTGTGTTGGTGGAAATATGATTGATTGCTAATCTGCAAAAGAAAGATACCCTGATCGAGTGAAGAGTATGGAACCAAATAACCAACTGCCCGTCATTGTACTGGGTGCCGGCCCGGCCGGTTTGACCGCCGCCTGGACGCTGAGTCGGAATGGCCGCAAAGTAATTATCCTGGAGAAGCGGCCGGAAGTAGGCGGGATCTCATCTTCAAGTTACTGGGAGGGGTTCATCGCTGAGTTTGGTCCCCATACCTACCATGTCAAGAACGATGAGATTGATCGGATGATCAGGGAACAATATGCCGGCGATCTCCCGATCAAGAAACGGATTACCAATATGCTGATCCGGGGAAAGTATTATGACTACCCCCTCAAGTTCTGGCAGCTGATTGTGGGCTTAAATCCATTCTTTTCGGCTCGGATCCTGGCGGATTTCATCTATACCTCAATTAAATACGCCATCAATCCCCGTCCCGACGACTCTTTTGAGACCTGGGGGATAAAGCGCTTCGGAAAAACCCTCTATAATCTCTGTTTCGGGCAGTATTCCCGGAGGTTATGGGGGATCCCGCCATCAAATCTCTCGACCCGTCTGGCATCATCCAAACTCCAAAAGTTGAATCTCAAGGATATATTGATCAAGTTGGTGGGGGGAAAGGGGCAGGAACAGGCAACTTACTGGGATGACTTCATATATCCGGAGGAGGGGATGGGGGTTATTTTTGAACGGATGGCGAAAAAGATAAAGGAGGGAGGAGAAGTGTGGCTCGATAGTCGGCCAATTGCTATCTCATTTAACGGCAGTAAGGTTGCATCGGTGAGAGTTGAACGGAAGGGTGAGGAGATAACTATTCCCTGCTCGGGAGTAATCTCAACTATCCCATTGCCTGTGATTACAGATCTCTGCTGGCCGATCTTATCGGAAGAAGATACTGCCGCTGGGGAGGCGCTCAAGAGTCGTTCACTGGTTCTGGCTAATATTATTATCAATACCGATCGTGTTGGCCGGGCTCACTGGGTTTATCTCCTCGATCCGGTCTTCCTGTTCAACCGATTCTGTGAACAGAAGAATCTGCTCCTGAACCGGAAGCCGGAGGGGAAGACTATGATCACTTTTGAACTCTGCTGTGGATATAACGATCATCTCTGGAAATCAACCGAGGATGAAATGAGAAAGCTGGTCCTGAAAGATATCGAGCATATCGATAAGATTGATGGTAGAGAAGCGTCCGCCTGTATGATAACCAGGGTGAAAGACGCCTATCCTATCTATGACCTGGCTTTTGAGCGCAACTTGGAGATCCTCATAAATGCCTTGTCAAGGATAGATAATCTCTGCTCCACCGGCCGCCAGGGGCTCTTTTTAAATACTGATATGCACGATAGCATGAAGTCGGGGTTGATGGCCGCCCGGGCGGTTCTGGATGGTAAACCGTCTGAAGAGTGGTATCGGGATGCGGAGGAGTTTTTGTAGGCAGTGGGGAGTAGGGAGTGGGCAGTGGACCAGCCTTGTAGCCGCGGTCGCTGACCGCGGAGTGGGGAGTGGGATGGAACAAGGAGCAGAAGGGAATAGTAGGGATGAGCATGGAATAGCAAGGAAGTGCCGGGCTGGGCGACCGTCAGACCAGTCTGACCCGTCCGACTTGTCCGACCTACTCGCCCCATCTAAACCGACCGATTCGTCTACTATGAACTGGCCGCCTTTCGCGATTATTTTTGACACCGTTTTCTCTCGGGTCCGGTGTCTCCGGCAATAATGATGAAAACAAAACAATACATAACTCTCACCGCCGTTATCCTGATCCTCATCCTGGCCTTCCTCTTCCGGATTAATTTCCTGCTAAACTATCGCCAGGCCCCGGTGGTATGGGACGCGGCCGGATATAATATCCAGGCCAAAGAGTTTGCCGCCGCCTTTACTTCCTGGCCGGATCGGGAGGCATTTGTCACCCATTTCAAGAAAGCCTATGAGATGGCCCTTCCTAAATGTGAACTCTATCCCTTCTTTTTAAGCGTGGTTTATCTGATTCAGGGTGTTGACTTTGATGGCGTCCGGGTGGCCCAGGCGATATTGGGAACCCTGAGCATCCTGTTTCTCTATCTCATCACGGTGCGGCTGATCAATCGCCGGGTGGCCTTGATCTCAATCATCGTGGCTGCGGTATATATTCCCTTTGTCATCTCCGAAGGACGTTTGCTCACCGAGACTCTGGCAATCTTTGTCTTTATGCTAACCACTTGGATTCTGGTTATTACTATTGACCGCGGTTCCTGGTGGCTGCTTTTTTTGGCCGGATTTTTTACCGCCCTGATGGTAATTACCAGAACCTTCTTCCAGTATATCTATCTTTTTTACTGGCCGATGCTGGTGATTGGATTGACGGCGCGGGAGTTGAGAAAGTCTTATGGAGGGAAGGCGCGATTGCCGGTCAGGATACTCCGGGCGTTTCCCTGGAAAAGTTTTCTCTTTATTTTAGCAATGGCGATTATCATAGTTCCACGTCTCTTCTGGACACCTCAGATAGACAGGCATCACCGCTCCTTCATCAGCGGTAGCTGGCGTAATGGGCTGGCCATGTATTGCGGGATATATCCCCCTAACCGTGGTCTTCAGACCACCGCGAGCCCGGGCGGGGAGATTTTAAAATCTATAAAAGTAGAACCCGGACCCAACGCCGCCGAAGATAAGTATTTTCAGGCTTCTATTCAACTTATCCTCCGCAGACCCATGGAGGTGGTTCCGGTTCTGTTGGCCAAAGGCCAACTCTTTTATCAGCGCGCGTACAATGATTTCCTCCAGAGTTATCTTCTCTCTCCCGGTGGCATTGATATCTTCAACCGGATTCTCCTGGTTGCCGGTCTCTTTGGCGCGTTTCTCCTCCCGATACTCGGGATCCACGGATGGCCGGTAATTGTCGCTCTGGTATACGGCTGGGGGATGTGCTTTCTGGCTGACGCTGAAAGCCGATATACTCTTCCCCTGATGCCGTTTATGATCATGACGGCGGTCTGGTTTGCCGATCGGATTATCGGTGGAGGGCGGAAATTGTGGAGGAGAAGGAAGGCGGGCGGATCCGGGTTGATTCTCCTCCTGCTGATCTCCGGAGTTCTGCTTCTGCTGGGGATTTTCGGGCGTCCGGCCTTTACTATGACCGCACTTCCCGGACTCTCCTTTGTCGGCGCTTATCGTCTACGGATAGTTTTTGTCGCTCTCTTTCTCCTCTCGCTTATCTTGCCGCTTTTCGTTTTTTATCAAGCCCGGATTAGCGGTTGGCGGAGATACCTGGCCGCGATTGGTCCTCCCATCTTTATCCTTCTGGTCTATCTCTCCGCACTCAAGGTCCATCCCGACTGGCATGAATGGTCGGTTCGACTGAGCAATTCGGAGCAGGTTGTCCGCCAGACAATTAATCTCCCGGCGAATCTCAAGAATTATCGGTCCGTGGATCTGAAGCTGGACCTGGTCTCGGGACCGAACCGGCGCTATGATATAGCGATCTCGATTGATGGAGAGGTCGTCCGTCGATTTGAGGGAGGGCTGAGCCCTGATCCCGCGTCCTGGGTCCCTCCGGACAAACGGAGGGCTTTCCCCATTTATCTCCGGACAACAAAAAGGAAGATGCCGGATATCCGGCAGTGGTATACGGTGCCGCTCGATATAAAGAAACTGGAGGGAAGGAGAACAGTTGAGGTTGAGATCCGATTCTATCCCGTTGAAGAAGATGAAGCATGTTATGTGGATCTCTTCGGAGATTACAGTTTCGGCAATAGCCGGGATATTTTTGAAGGCCCTACTTTCTCCAAGTCCCCATCCCGGCTCTCGCTATATAAATATCTCTTTGATGATGATTGGAGGATCTGGGAGGAGTTCGCGGTTGCCCCTACCGCGGGGGAGAGTTATGTCGGTTCCGGCAAGTCCCGGAGCGATGATCTCTCTTCCCGATCGGGGATCCAATCCGGGGTTTTTCGGGTATTTCTGGAACTATCCCGCCGGAAAGCCCCCCCTGCCGGTTTCTCGGTGGCGGTTAAGCATCAGGATTATCTGACCGACAAATCAATCTTGGCGGATTACTATAACCTCCAGATATGGGAGGTAAATCCCTGGAAGCGCAAAAGTGATTATATGTTATTGGAAGCTGCTCACGCCGCCCCGGATAAAGAAGGGGGATTTAATCTGGTAGTCTACGCCGATACCGATCGGGATGGCAAGCCGGATAAGCTGGTCAGCCAGTCCTCGTATCTCACTGCGGAGAAGAAAGGGGAATGGAGTAGTTTTACTTTTATTACCGAGGAGAAAAATATCTTTGTCGGGCTAACCTGGCCCAAGGGATCGAAAACCAGAGTTTATTATGAGCGACTTCTCTGGCCCGACGAGCTCTTCCCCGAGACCATGTTCTACCGGACCGGACCCAATGCTCCTACTGCGTATCCGGTGTTGACGAATATGCGGTTGAGGTTCCTGAAACAAGAATAGTAATCAGAAAGCCTCCGCTTCCCGCTGTAGCCGCGGTCGCTGACCGCGGACCTGAAACAACCGGCCTGCCGCGGTCAGCGACCGCGGCTACAGCGTCCGGTCTCGATTTTCCGGTGTCATTGTGAGCTGCCGAAGGGCGCGCGGCAATCACATCAGCCCAGCCGGGTGAGTTTCTCTGATAACCGATTACTGTTTACTGATTACCGGCACTTCCCATCTTCCATATCTCCACCGGTCCATCACTGTAAACAAGTTCCCCCAGCTGATTAAACTTAACCAGGCCCTCGGATGGATACCGATCTCGTTCAATCTTCCCGATGTAGACATAGCGAATATCATACTTATTAAGCAGGTGGATGGCGGCATTGAGATTGGTGGTCCGGTAAAGGAGTTCAGTATCCTTCTTTCTCTCCCCCGGCTCCTTCCAGTCATTACGCCATCCTGCCTCATGATTTGCCCAACCGATCAGGATCGGGAGTCCGGTAAACGTGGCGACCCGGGAAGCCCAGTGGTACGCCTGTGATTCCCCTCCGTCATGATTTCCCATATTGCCGGCTTCCAGGAGAACCGGCTGCCCGGTGATATTATTATTGATCCACTCGATCGCCTGCCAGTCATCCTGATCCCAGCTCCACTCAATCCATTGATTTTCCGGCGGCCGGTGGGAGATATATTCAATTCCGTCTAATGTATAGGGCAGATGAGGAGTATTCCGGCAGTTGCGGATCCTTTCTCCCGTCGCTCCCAGGGGAAAGAAGAGCCCGGCCGTGATGAACAGTCCGACGACTATCTTCCAGAAGAATTTCCAACCGGGGGTATTGATCAATAGCTTATTGATGAAGTAGACGGAGTAGACCGCGGTTACCCCCAGCAGAAGCCAGACATTGGTATAGAGCTTGAATATCGTGTTCATCCGCTCATAGCCGCCTCCTTTATAGTGGTCGGCCAGGAAGAAGAACTCGCAGAAGATAGTCAATCCGAAGGCGACCAGGGCTAGGATTAAGGGGAAGTGTTCACCCCTGTCAAGCGGGGAGAGGAGAAGGAGGAGGGCGGTCAGGCCGAAGAGCAGGATCATCAGGAGGACGGCCTGCCCGAAGAGTGGTCCCGGACCGCTGGCTATCAGGATAATTAGAGCCGCGATCAAGAAGAAAAAGAAAGGCCTCCGGGATATGGCTCCGGAGGACTGGAGGTTAAGCTTGCTGATGTGGGATATGATATATGCCGCCTGGAAGAAGAGATAGATTCCGAAAGCGACAAGAAAGAGGCCAAGGGGGGTTCGGAGAGAGACTAAGCCGATACCTCCACGTTCGTGACCCGCCTGTTCACTGATAAAGTTGAGATTAAACGGAAGATAAAGAATAAAGCTGAGAACAACCAGTACCAGGGCCGGAGCGAGAAACTTGAGAAATTCCGTGATCTTCTCCGGGAGAGTTCCCTCTACCGGCAGCCTTCGCCACTGGTTATACGCCAGGATAATTATCGCGACAGCAAGGTAGACAGGATAGTCCCAGGTGTGGGCGCCCACCAGACATCCGATCATGATTGAGAGGACCAGGAGTCCTCCTATCTGCCGGAACCGGTTTCCCCCCAGCATCTTCCACCCGGAGCCGGATGAGAGCGCCAGGTTGAGAAGAAGATTGAGGATTGCCATGTTTATCAGGTAGGTGATGACATAAGGGTGAAGATCGCCATAGGTCAGGCTGAAGCTGGGGAATTCAGTGATCGGGTAGTCGAGAATGGTGCCGTCATCCTGAATCTGCACCATAACCCGGGCGCTCTCAAAAGAGGAGAAGTGAGTGTAGCCCTTTTTCATTATCTGGGTGACTCCATTCAGATTTCCGATCAGCATAATGGCGCAGAGTGCCAGTATCCCGTAGGACTTCTTCCCGGTCAGATTGTAACCGATTCCGAAGCAGGCCAGGATAAAAAGCGCATAGATCAGGGCCAGAGCCATGTTGAAGAATGTGGTGAGCGGAATAGGGATGAGCTTGTGGAGAGTGGAGACAAAGATGAAGCCATAGTAGTAGTAGTTCATGATCTTCCCGGCCATCCAGGGATCAAGCGGGGGAAAATAATCGGTCCGGTCGATACTGTTTAGAAGCGCGTAGTCCATGAATCGCTCGGTTTCGGGGTCGATATTGGGATTGAGCGCGACGATTAAGAGCAGAACGATCAGTGCGACCAGAAAGATAAGCTCGATCAGGAGAAGGAGCTTGAATTCCTTCTTCAGAAACGCAAGCAGTTCTCCCCGATTCCTATATCCGGCCCAGAGCGAGAGACAGATAAGACAGAGCAGTGAGAATATTACCGATGCCGTCCCGAAAGGAAAGATCTTCAGGCTGGATAAAAGCCAGGAGAGAAAAGTGACCAGCACCAGTCCGACCACCCGGGAGATCGAGTACCCCCGGTCCTTCAACCCGGGCAGGATCGAGAAGAGGAGGGGAAAGGCCGCTACCCCCAGCACCGTAGAGATCAGCCAGAGTATAATTATCTGCAGAAAAATCATAAAGGTAATATAGTAGGAGTCCCCTAATAATAACAGCAAAAAATAATTGTAAAAGGAATTGTAAAAAACAAAATGCAGCAAGATAAAAGCATAAAGATAGCCAGTAGTAAATAATGATAGTAATAACTTGTGGCCATATCTGGCCGATCGGCCAGATATGGCCACAAGTATGCCAAGGAGGGAATAAACTTTGGATTAATTGATATAGAGCTTAATAAAATTAAGGCTCATGATAATAGGTTGGATTAATTGATATCCGGGATTATCTATTTAGTGTGCGGAGTGAATAATCCCGGAGAATCCATCAATTTGAAAGTATTTTTAGCTTGTTCAATGAAATCCAGAGCTTTTTGTTGAGCCCAGTCAGCGGGTAATAACTGAACCGGGAGATGGGGGTCTCGCGCGGCAATAGTTTGATAATCCCATAACAGTGAACTCAAGAACCGTTTTCTGAGCTGCGATTCAGGGAGATCAGTCTTGTCCTTATTGTTATGAATCTGCCTGAGTCGATCCGAATGAATTATTACCAGATCTTGGTATTCAGAATTTATCGTCTTGATTCTCCAGAAACTTTGGGCTACTTCAACCCCGTTAAGTCCTCTGAATTTTTCAACAGTCATTTGGTATATACAATCGGATAGGTCCATCTTTCGAGAGAAGTGATTTATGAGGTTCCCAAAATCATAAGGTGTGATCCAGATACTTCGCTGAACCTTCCCGAATCCCAGGGACTTAAGGTAGCTCCTTAGATATCTCCTTGCTTTAGCCCTCTTCTCCGGGACATCAAATATTACTACCCGCCATTTCTCATCCCAGGTTTGTCGGGAATGCCATCCTGCTTTCCGATGAGCTCGGATTGCATTTTTTCCTTTCTCGGTGAGGTGAAGATAAACCTTATTCTCTTTTCGGCGCTTCTTAAGGAGGCCATCTTTTTCAAGCCTGGAAACAGCTTTATAAATACTATTGGTAGTATATTGTTGATTGCCCCAGCTCATTTCATAGGGATTGAGGAGATAAATCAATCCTTCGTAAAGGCTGATTAATATTTGATTTCGAAGAGATGCCATAGGTATTCCTTGCCAGTAGCCATATCTGGCCGATCGGCCAGATATGGCCACTCCTTAATGAAATATAACTAAAACTGGTAAAGTTGTCAAGCTAGGGGACGTAGTTATTCCATATTTATTTGAGATAGGGCATCAATTAGCTTTTTTTTTGAGTGGGGTTCTCGGCATGGTGGAGGGTTTCTTTGAGATGGGGGAGGGCTTTTTCCGGTTCGTTTAACTTATTCAGGTAGAGGAATCCCAGATTGTAACGGGCTTTATAGCTATCCTTGATCTGTAAGGAGTGCTCATACTCCACGATGGCTTCCGGATATCTCTGCTGAAATTGATAGATGCTGCCGAGATTGGTCCGGGCCCGGTAGTCGTTTGGCTGGAGTTTCAACCCGGCCCGGAAAAACTTTTCCGCGGGTCCGTACTTTTTATAACCGGCCAGGAGACTTCCCAGATCAAAATAAGCGGGGGAGAAGTCAGGGTTCTGCCTCAGGGCACGGTGGTACGATTGCATGGCTTTTTTGAACTGGTGATCTCCCTGATAAGCTTTTCCCTGCCGGTAGAGTAGTTCGGCGGTGGGGCCGGTTCTGTCGAGTACCCGGGAGTAACAGTCCAGAGCTTCGGCCCATCGCTCTTCTGTCTCATAAGCTTCTGCTAACCGGTAATTAATCTCCGGATCGTAGGGGGAGAGCGAGAGGATATTCTCTAGCAATGGTATGGCCGGTGTCGCGTCCCCCCCATCTCTCCCAATCGGGTCAGTTCCTGGTAGGTTGAAAAGAGTTGCTCTACCAGAATGGAATCTCTCTGTCCGGCGAGCGCTCGGGCTTCATCATAGTAGCGCTCGGCCAGTTTAGGATAACCCTGGTTTTCATAAGCAAATCCGATTTTGAGATGGAAGGTGGCAGATCCGGGAAATTTCTGGAGTAAATCCCGGTATAGTTCGATAGCTTTATCGTATTGGTTCAGCAATCCGTGGCCGTCCGCGATTCTCTCCAAGATTATCGGCTGACCGGGGAGAATCGCCTCCGCGGTTTTCAGAGTTTTCATACCATCATCTGCCTTTCCGGTTTGTAACTGAGCCATACCCCAGTTATAAAGTATGAGTGGGGATGAGGGGCGGTCGGATGAAGTCTTCTTCCAGAGGGAGTAGTTCGATTGACAGACCGGTTGCCGGATCAGAGTCAGAATCGCGAAGATGAATATTACTATCCCCGCCAGGAAGTGCCGTCTCTTCTTTCCGGCGAAGACTTCACCGCAGCAGAGACTGGCGAATAACAGAGCGAAACCAAGCGAGGGTAGATAGAGGTACTTTTCGGCCAAAAGTCGCGGTAGGGGATAGATGTTCGAGACGGGAAGGAGAGCTATCAGAATCCAGAGCGTGCTCTGAAAAGGGAGCCGTCCAACTCTCCGGCAGCCGAGGAGCAGGATTACAATGCCGGCGAGAATCGCGGCCTGCACCCCGAAGATGGCTGGGGAGGGGAGCGGGATGATGGCCAGGGGGTGATGAGGGGATAGGTTAAGGGGGAGGATTAATAGCCGGAAGTAAGTAAGCATGACCGATGGCAGCTTAATCAAAATCTGGGGGTAGGTGAGGAGTAGGTCGAACTGTCTCAGGCCGGTCGGCGTTTTAAGGAGAAGGAATCGGTAGGCCAGGAATGCTCCGGTCAGGATGAGAGAGAGTAAAAAGACGTGACTTCGGCGTTGGCCTCTCACCGAGCTTGATTGAACTACTGATGTATCTGGCGGCCGGAGAATCAGGAGGAGGAATGGGGCTATCGCGTAACTCTCTTTAGAGAGAAGAGCGCAGATAAGAAAGAACAGGGAGATCAGCAGATGATGGGCTTTTCCGGAAGTATGATATCGGAGAGCCGTCAGCAAAAATAAGAGAGTGAAGAGAGTTTCTATTAGTTCCACCCGGGAACTGAGATAGATAACCGTTTCAGCATTTATGGGGTGGACTAAAAATATGAGAACAGCGGCTAATCCGGTTCGGGTGCCCGTCCCCCATAGTTTCAGGAGGAGATAGAAAGAAAAGCAGCATAAGCCGTGAAGGAGGATGTTGGTGAGATGGAATCCGACAGGATTCAGTCTCCAGTATCGGTAATCGAGGAGATAAGAGATTGATCGGAGCGGGCGGTAGAAGGAGTAGGTTGGTTCGGTAAAAAAACCCGGCAGATGGTTGATATCCCGAATAAGCCGGTTCCCCACAATCACCATTTCGATGAAGTGGACCTGGGACTCGTCACCGGGGGACTCACTTTTGGTTTAGGCTGGCGTCCCGGGCTGGTTGGGATCAGTCTTGATCTTACTGTCGGGGGAAGCGGTATCACTACCGAGATAAAGCGGGCGGAAGGGGACCAGGACTGGAATTTTTATGAGCGCTGGGAGGTGGCTCTCTTTTACTGGGAACCTCTGCTCAGTTTCGATATCCAGATATTTGAGAGTTGCGACCTCAAGTTCCAGGGGGGATATACCTTTCTCTATGGGAAGGGGAGCGAGGTCGGCGGCCCCACCGCCGGTGTCGCCATTGACCTGGGCCAATGGATGTGAGAAGCAGGGAAGAGAAGGGATTGGCAGGGAGGAGGAGGGAGGAGGAGGAAATCTGAACTTCGAACGTCGAACTTCCAACTTCGAACATCGAATGTCGCGTTTCAAATTCGCGAAATTAGTAGTTCTTAAAAGGGGGCAAGGCAAGGTATCTCACATAAATGTTCGATGTCTCCGCTTCGCTACGAGGGAAGCAATTCGTGGAAATTCGTGTCCCCGCAAAATGACCTTTGGTCATCGCGGGGTAAAAATTAGTGGACTGCAAAAGGGGCCGAGGTCGGGGTGGTGTAACCAGGAAAAGTGACAACTTTAAATCAGAACGTGACACTGATTACCGATTATATATTCTAAAGAGTATTGATTTATCCAATTCTTAAACAGAAATATGTTGACTAACTCAACGCAAGAGACTACATTGGTCACATGATAACAACTTTAAGAGAAAGTAAAGCGAAACTGAGCGCCCTTGTAGCTCTGGCGCAGAGCGGCGAAGATGTGATTATTACCGTGAGAGGAAAACCCAAAGCAAGACTCTCGGGAATTCGGTCTCTCTCAGCTGCTAATATGTCCGGCTGGAAAAAAGAACTAAAATTGTTGCATAATAAATGCAGCACAGAACAGAGAACTACCGGTTCCCAGGCAATCCTGAATGAGCTTCGGGAGGAACGCTGTTGATCTATTGGGATACTTCTTGTGTACTCAAGCTTTACACTCCGGAAGATGACTCTGGAGTTTATCTGGATATGGCTGATGGATCCGGCGAGCCACTTTTTTCAAGTGAGGTACTCAACACAGAGTTATTTTATGCTCTTTGTCAGAAGGAATCTCGCGGCTATATTAAGTCGGGATGGGCTGAGAAGCTCCACCAAAAGTTTCGCTCCGATGTTGAAAATGGGCGTTTGGTGCTGCTGGCGGTTGGACATGATGTACTCGCTCAAGCCGTTGAAGTCGCCCGGAGCTGTTATGCGCAGAAACCTCCCATAATGCTCCGAACACTTGACGGAATTCACCTTGGCACGGCCCTGGCAGCCAAATGTACTGAGATTGTCACTACTGACCGGCGTATGCGGCAAGGAGCTGAACTGCTCGGGTTGTTATATTGAAGGTTTTTCTCCCCTAAAATGTCACTCTTTGACACCATACGAGGATCTGCTCTGTCCGGGGTCTCAAGAATAGCATAGCGCATCCGTTATTTGTTTCCAGACTGTGTGCTTGTTCACCTCCGGGATCTGGGCGGCCTCTTTAATTATGATCCACTGGTTAGCCCATCCACTTTTCCGTATTATCTCATCACTGGTATGGTATACTACGCGCCTTTAGTCTGTAATGTGTCCATAAAATTTTACGGGAAAATTTCAGATGGTAACCAGAAAGCAAAACCGGGAGACATTGGATGTAACGGTTGACCGGATCATTGAGTCCTATAACCGTTACGGGGGGATCAATCATATCAAGGGACCGAACCTGCCCTCCCGCGAAGAGATTATTGAGACACTGGAATCGGTGATCACCGTTATCTTTCCCGGATTTTTCTCTAAGAGTTTCATCGATGGGGATAATGTCCGTTACTGGGTAGGAACGAAGTGTGCGGAGACTTTGCCCAAACTGGAGGATCAGATCAACAAGTGTTTCCGCTATTTCTGTGATCACTGGAAGGAATGCCGCCCGGACGAAATGCGATGCAGAATCAAGGGGAAGAAGAGTTGTTTGAAACGGGCCCAGGATATATCCCGGATGCTCTTCCGGGAACTCCCCACCATCAGGAAGATACTTTTTGAAGATGTCCAGGCTCACTTTACCGGTGATCCTGCTGCCAAGAGCATGGATGAGATCATCCTTGCTTACCCGGGACTCTCCGCGATCGCCGTATATCGGCTGGCTCACATTCTCTGGAAAAAGAAGGTACCGCTCCTCCCGCGAATTATGGCCGAGTACGCCCATACCCGGACCGGAATTGATATTCACCCGGGCGCTGTGATCGGCCGCTATTTTATGATCGACCACGGGACCGGGGTGGTGATTGGTGAGACCTCTATCATCGGGGAGCATGTCCGTATTTACCAGGGGGTGACGCTGGGCGCGCTTACCGTCCCGACCGATGCCGGGTGCTTCCGGAGCAGGAAGCGGCATCCCACCATCAAGGACCATGTGACCATCTATTCGGGAGCCACCATTCTGGGTGGACGGACAGTGATCGGCGAGGGTGCGGTAATCGGGGGAAATGTCTGGCTTACCCGGTCGGTTCCCCCGCGGACCACCGTCCTGGGAGAACCTCCCGAATTGGCGATGACCACAAAAGTACCGTACAAAATGAAAAAATAACAAGATCTTATATAGTACCAGCTGTAATAAGTAAATAACCACGAAGAACACGAAGAGAAGTTGTAAACTTTCAGTAAACCCCGTCCTCTCGTAGCGGCTGCCTTTAGGATGCCACCCGATGGCGACCTGAAGGTCGTCTCTACGAGTATAGAGCAACGGGGTTCACTGAAACCTTGCCTTTTTTCCAGGTGCTTCATTTCCATAAACTCTTCGTGATCTTCGTGTACTTCGTGGTTTAATTGATTTTATAAGAAGAGTTAGATAATGACGAGAAAATATATTCGAAATTTTTGTATCATCGCTCATATCGACCATGGGAAATCTACCCTGGCTGATCGATTTCTGGAGATTACCGAGACGATTAAACCCCGTGACTTTCGCGATCAGGTACTGGATGACATGGACCTGGAACGGGAACGAGGGATAACGATTAAATCGCATCCGGTTCAGATGAATTACCGGGGCAAAGATGAACAGGATTATACATTATACCTGATAGATACCCCCGGTCACGTTGATTTCTCTTATGAGGTATCCCGTAGCCTTTCGGCCTGTGAAGGAGCTATTCTCCTGGTAGACGTGGCCCAGGGAGTTCAGGCCCAGACTGTCGCGAATTTTTATCTGGCCCTAGACGCGGGGCTGGAGATTATACCGGTTCTTAATAAGGTCGATCTTCCTAATGCTGACCCGGATCGGTGTCTCCGGCAGTTGAAGGATCTGGCCGGTTTCACCGATGATGAGGTCTTGCGGATCAGTGCTAAGAGTGGAGATGGTGTTGCTGAATTATTGGAATATGTTGTTGGACGGGTTCCGCCTCCCAGCGGACTCACTGATCAGGCGCTTCGGGCTTTGATCTTCGACTCTTACTATAATACGTTTCGCGGCGTGATTATTTATATTAGGCTCTTTGCCGGAAAGTTGTCGCGGGGGGATAAGGTTATCCTGATGAATAGTGAGAGAAGATACGAAGTCCAGGAAGTGGGAGTTTTTCGTCCCGAGATGGAAGCTGTAGAAGGACTATCCGCCGGTGAGGTGGGATATATTGTCGCGAATATCAAGGATCCGGCCGATGTGCTGATCGGGGATACCATAACCACTGTCGCGAATCCCTGTTCAGAGTCGCTTCCCGGATTTAAGGAACTGCGGCCCATGGTCTTCAGCGGGCTCTACCCCATCAACAGCGCCAATTACGAAGATCTGAAGACAGCGCTGATCAAGCTTCGCCTGAACGATCCTTCTTTTGTCTATCAGCCTGAGAACTCTCAAGCTCTGGGCTTCGGATTCCGGTGCGGATTTCTGGGGCTTTTGCATATGGATATTATCAACGAGCGTCTCCAGCGTGAGTATGGCATAAGTCTGGTGATGACCACCCCCAGTGTCGTCTACCAGGTCAGTACCACTGACGGCCGGGAGATGATTCTGGATAATCCGGTCCTTCTCCCGGAACGCAATCGGATCACTGAGGTCCGGGAACCATTTATCAGGGCTTTTATTATCACTCCGAATGATCATATTGGCGCTATTATGCAGATTGTCCAGGATAGAAGGGGTGAGTGTATCGCTACCGAGAGTCTGGGCATTAAGAGTGTTATTCTCACCTTTGAGCTTCCCCTCAACGAGGTGGTGATTGATTTCTATGATCTCATTAAGTCGGCAACCCACGGATACGGTTCTCTGGATTATGAGTATACAGGGTATCGACCCAGCAGCCTGGTGAAACTGGAGATCCTGCTTAACGCGGAGGTTGTGGACGCTTTCTCCAGCCTGGTGCATCATACCAAGGCTCGATCGAGAGGGCTGAAGATGGTGGAGCGACTGAAGACAGTGATCCCCCGTCAGATGTTCAAGATAGCTGTTCAGGCTTCCGCCGATGGCCAGATAATTGCGCGTGAGACGATCAAGCCTTTCCGGAAGGATGTTACCGCGAAATTATATGGAGGGGACCGGACCCGGAAGGATAAGCTCTTAAAGAAACAGAAAGCCGGGAAGAAGAAGATGAAGATGGTAGGGAAGGTCCAGGTGCCTCAGAAGGCGTTTATTGAGGTGCTTAAGTTGGGCTGAATTTTTATAGAATTGGGAGGCGTAGTTTTTAACTTTAGGCACTTAAGAACATTGTCCGAACGAAGTGAGGCAAGTTCTATTGTATATGGACTTTGGTTAATTTTTTTAATGTTCCCCATAACTCATCCTGGGTTTTGCAGGAGAGGAGAGTTTTTCGGGTATCTACTGTGCTGAGGGATTGAATCAGGCCGGCCAGGAGGGTGAGATAGAAGGCGCTAGATGATATCGGTATTACAATAAAGAAGATTATTTTTGTCAGACCGTTCTTCGGCGCGCCGCATTTAAGTCCTTTCTTCTTTAGTCCGAGGGCTACCGTGAGAGAACCGGCATCAATCCCGCGGACATGAGGGAAGGCCAACCCATGTTCGAGGGCGGTACTGGTGATGGCTTCTCTCTCTAATGCGTTGTTGATTAAAATACCGGGATCGTCATGGTAGAACTGTTCTGCGATCAGCGTTCCCAGTTCAGTTATGACTCCTTCTTTGGTATCAGCCTGGAGCTTGGGGATCATAAGCTTTTTAGAGGAGAAACGGTCTATCCCCATGCGCGGCAGTCTCGTGCGGAGCAGGTCATCATTGATTGTTAGCTTTTCTCCTTGGTAAGGATAAAGATACCGGGCGCAATTTGGACAATGATAGAGTTTGTCCAGGTGAAGTAAATCAGCACAGAGCGAGATCGGGAGATCGATCCCGCAGCCATAGCAGGTTTCGCCAACCACCGGGGCTATCGCGGGTGGAGTACACTCTTGGAGTTCCTGAAAAAAGTCCGCGGTCTCATCCGGAAGTTTTTTCAAGAGAGAGGTGATGGATTTATTCAGTAGTTTGAGATTGTTCCCATTCCCCGAGACGGAATGTTCATCTTTAGCAAAGTAAAGTTCCTGGAGTTGGATCAGCCGATTATATAGTTCTTTCATATTAATTTCCATCTGGGCAAAACAAGGGTATAAATTATATTATCTTCCTCTATAGCTTGAAAATATATCATATAATTAATAAATTGGTAATATCAAGGAAAAAATAAAGGAGGATCCGGTTATGAAAAAGAAGGCGTCGATTGGAAAGAAAATATTTATTGGGGTGGTAATCTTAATTATTCTGATAATTGTGGTTGGAATAGGAGGGGTAATCTATATCAACCATTATCTGAACTCTCCGGAGTTCCTGGTAAAGATCCGTGAAGAAGCACAGACTCAGGCCGGGGTGGATATCCAGATAGGTTCTTTATCCGCCTCGATCTTCAAAGGGTTTGTGATTAAAGAGGTTGTCCTGGCCTCTCCGGCGGAAGGCGATCCCCCAATCTTCAAGGTGGATGAGGTTCTTCTTAAATACAACTTGAGTGATCTGCTCAGGGGAAAAGTCACGATAAATAAAATCTTGATTGCCGCGCCCCGGATTCGATTAAAGAAAGACGAGGGAGGAGAGTGGATTATTCTGGGAGCCGGTAAGGGGGGAGAAAAGTCATCGTCATCCGGAACAGAGCAGCGGGAAGATGAAGCAGAATCCCCTCGGGAAGAGTCAGCCTGGAAGATCTCAATCGAATCGCTCCAGATAACGGACGGTTCGGTGGAACTAATAATGGGTAAGGAATATGACCCGGTATTGATTGAGGGGATTAATCTCAATGCCCAATTGCTCCAATTGACCGAACCGCGTGAGATCGATGGACGTCTTGATATTGACGGGATTCTTGTCAAAGGGGATACCCTGGTAAGTTCTCTGGGCGCTGATCTTCATCTCCAGGGGATGAAAGATCTGACCGCGTCGATTAAGGCCGGGGTCGCGGCGGGGAGTCTCAGCGGATCAATTACAGCGAACTTGGAAGATAAGGCTAAGATCCCGTATCAGGCCCAACTGGACCTGAAAGAGATCGATATCGCGGCCTTTCTGAAGCCGTTCTCCCCGGAAGAGGGGGGTACGAAGGTGACAGGGAAGGTCTTCGGAGAGATCAAAGCCAATGGATACGCTCAAGATTCTGATTCGCTGATCGCGGAAGGGGATCTTGATATCAAGGACGGGACGATCTCTGAAAATCCGGTCCAGGATCTACTCGCCAGGCTTATGAACGATGACGAAAATATTAAGACAATAACTTTCGATCAGGCGGATGCCAATTTTATGTTTAAGCGGAGGGTACTTACTCTGGACCGGTTGATCATCCATTCTCATAAGGTTATTATCACCGTCCGGGGGACGATTGACTACAATCGGGATCAGGAGATGGAGATGGGTATCGGGGTTAACTTCGCGAATAATCTGGTGGATGATATTAAACCGAAGGAGATCAGGGGTATCTTCCAACCATCCGCGGAGTTTAAAGACTATCAGGATTTTCAGTTTAAGGTCTGGGGGCCGCCGGAAAAGCTGGAGAATGATCTGGCCGCACGTCTGGTTCAGCAGGGTGCTTCAAGCTGGCTCAAGGATGAACTCTTCAAGAAAGACCGGAAGAAAGAAGAGGATCCGGATATGAATGATGAGGAAAGACAGAAGAAAGTAGATAAGCGGGAGAAGAGGGAGAAACAGGTTGAGGATGGTCTGGATACACTCTTTAAACTATTTTAAAAAATAGTTCAGGAGATCAGGAAGAAGATGAACGTTCAACATTCAACGTTCAACGAACTTTGAATCGTCAACAGGAAAAAGAAAAGATTGGCAGATGAAAAATTGAACATCGAACCAGCCTTCGCTAAAGCTATGTCGGGCAGTGCGTCGAACCAGCCTTCGCTAAAGCTTCGGCGGGCAGTGCTTCGAACTCCGAACGTCGAACACAAGCGGCAAATGGCGGGAGGGAGCTTAAAAGCTGAACATCGAACTCCGAACTTTGAACGTGGCTACAAGGAGCCGGCGGCCTTTGCTAATGCGTCGTTCGATGTTCGGAGTTGGACGTTCGATGTTCGAAGTTCAGCTTTTGCCGGCATCCGGAATACTACACGCCAGTCTTGGAGATTATGAGTTTATTCAAACGAATTAAAAAGAACCATCATGTAACCCGGGTCAGGAGGTATCTGGTTTACCTGGCGGCACTCGGGCTCTTTGCCCTGGCCCGGTGGCTTTCCTGGGAGCAGATAGTATCCTGGGGGCGGAGGTTCGGGCGGCTCGGGTTTCGCTGGGTTAAATACGGGCGGAAGCTGACACTGGATAACCTGATCCGTGTCTTTGGCGAGGAGTTAACCGAGGAGGAGATACTGGGTATAGCGGAGAGGGTCTATCAGAATATGGTTGTTACCGCGCTGGAGTTTCCCAGAATGTCCTCGATGTCAGACCGTGAATTTTTCCGGTTAATTGATTATGAAGAGGAGGATATTCAATCTCTTCGAGATCTTCTGAAGAGGAAGAGAGGGGCTATATTCGCCAGCGCCCATATGGGGAACTGGGAGATGCTGGCCGGTCTGGGAGGTCGTCTGGGATTCAAGATGTCGATTCTCTTTAAGCCGTCTACCAATCCTTATCTCAACCGGATCTGGTTTAGTCTCAGAAGTAGAAATCGGCTGATCGATATTACAAAAAATCTTGCTCTGGTTAGCAAGAGGCTTCGGGCTAACGAGGTGGTGTGTATCCTCTTTGATGAGAATGCCCGGAGCCGGGGGGTGAAGATTCCATTCTTCGGCCGACCCGCGTCAACTTATCGAGGGCCGGCCTATTTCGCACTCCGTACCCGGTCACCGATAGCCTGCGCGTATTTTATCCGGTTGGAGGACGGTAGGCACCGGCTGATTGTCGAACGGATCATCGAACCGGTCTGCACCGGAGACCTGGAGAAAGATATCATCACCGTTATGACCGAGATGAACCGTAGTCTGGAGAAGATGATCAGGGAGTACC
>Ga0307991_1001022_pt1 | contig 19942 bp, 12 predicted proteins | sample EllFjometagen131_FD_203146 | JGI IMG/M metagenome (GOLD analysis project Ga0307991, IMG submission 203146) | Marine microbial communities from Ellis Fjord, Antarctic Ocean - #131 | ecosystem: Environmental > Aquatic > Marine > Unclassified | place: Southern Ocean | collected 2014-10-08 | reverse complement strand
CGACTTGCCGATTCTGTGGAAAATGCCCTGCGGCTAGGCGACGGATTAGTTCTGGTGCAGGAGGTAGACGGTCCATGCCAGCAGTTTTCGGCAAAACACGCCTGCATCGACTGTGGCATCTCTTACGCTGAAGTTGAACCACGCATGTTCTCATTCAACAATCCTCACGGAGCCTGTCCTGACTGCTCCGGTCTGGGCACACGTAATTATTTCGACCCAGATCAAGTAGTCCCTTATCAAGATCTCACTCTGCGTGAAGGGGCTATTGCCCCGTGGGCAACACGCAAAGGTTTCTACTATCAACAATTGCTTGAGTCACTTGCCAAGCACTACCAGTTCGATGTTGCTGTCCCCTATCACACCCTGCCTGACAACATTAAACAGTTGTTGATGTATGGCTCGGGCGAGGAGGAGATCCGTTTTTATTACGACCAAGGGGATCACCGCCACTATTATCACAAGGTGTTTGAAGGGGTCATTCCTAACCTTCAGCGCCGTTATCATGACAGCGACAGCGACAGCATGCGTGAAAAGCTGGAGCAATTTATGGACATCATGCCCTGTCCCAGCTGCAACGGCGCGCGCCTGCGCCCCGAGGCACTGCACGTCAAAATTGGCGACAGAAGTATCTATCAGGTATGCGAATTACCGGTGGGTGAATCGTTGGAGTTTTTTGCCAACCTAGAACTGAGCAACAAGGATGCGGCTATCGGTGAACGCATTCTGAAGGAGCTGCGCGAGCGCCTGGGTTTTCTGGCGCAGGTCGGGCTGGATTATCTTACTCTGAATCGCGCCGCTGGCACCCTGTCCGGCGGTGAAGGACAACGCATCCGACTGGCTACCCAGATTGGCTCCTCGCTGATGGGGGTACTATACATCCTCGACGAACCATCTATCGGTCTGCACCAGCGTGATAATCGCCGCCTGCTCGAAACCCTGAACCATCTGCGCGATCTCGGCAATACGGTATTAGTAGTGGAACATGATGAAGAGACCATCATGGCAGCCGATTACGTGCTAGATATGGGACCAGCAGCCGGAGTTCATGGCGGTGAAGTAGTTGCGCAGGGGACCCCGCAGCAGATAGTGGACAACCCACTATCGTTGACCGGGCGTTACATCAGTGGCGAGCTCCAGGTGCCAGTGCCAAGTACCCGCCGCACCAGCGAGCGTTGGCTGGAAATTCACGGCGCCTGCGCCAACAACCTGCAAAATGTAAATGCGAAGTTTCCCCTCGGAGTGATGACCTGCGTCACCGGTGTGTCCGGCTCTGGCAAATCGACCTTGGTCATTGATACCCTGTATCGCAGTCTGGCGCAGCAGCTCAACCGCAGCCGTGCAAAAGCTGGACATTTACAACGCATCACCGGCATGGAGTATCTGGACAAGGTGGTGGATATCGATCAGTCCCCCATCGGTCGCACCCCGCGTTCAAATCCAGCCACTTACACCGGGGTGTTCGGCGACGTCCGTGATCTATTTGCCCAGTTGCCCGAAGCAAAGATACGTGGTTACAAGGCCGGACGTTTTTCCTTCAACGTCAAGGGTGGTCGCTGTGAAGCATGTAGCGGCGATGGCATGTTAAAAATTGAGATGCACTTTCTTCCAGATGTCTATGTACAGTGCGAGGTGTGCCACGGCGCGCGCTATAACCGCGAGACACTACAAGTGCTCTACAAAGGGAAAAGTATCGCCGATGTCCTCAATATGACGGTAAATCAGGCGAGCAAATTTCTGGAGAACATCCCGCGCATTCACACCAAACTGCAAACTGTGCGCGATGTCGGTCTGGGATATATCAAGCTAGGGCAAAGTGCGACCACACTGTCCGGCGGCGAAGCCCAGCGGGTCAAACTGGCGAAAGAGCTGAGCAAACGCGCGACTGGTCGCACCATCTATATTCTTGACGAGCCGACCACTGGTTTACACTTCGAGGATGTGCGTAAATTGATGGAGGTGTTGCACCGCCTAGTTGATACCGGCAACACGGTAATTATCATTGAGCACAATCTGGATGTGATCAAAACTGCCGACCACGTAATTGATCTCGGTCCAGAAGGGGGACGTGGTGGCGGCACCATTGTTGCCACTGGTACCCCCGAGCAGGTGGCACTGAGCAGTTTATCGCACACTGGGCGTTATCTGCGCGGGCACCTTGATCTATAGATAAACTTTTTAAAAGTCGTCATCCCCGTTTGCACGAGGATGACGATTACTGGATTTTAAAGAGTTTGGCAAGAGGCTCTATAATTGGCTGTTTTTCAACAACCAACTAAAGTGTACGCCTACTTCTCTACCTCATACGGCCAGGCAACAACGCCACCTTCCATATAGCAAACATTGGTAAAACCAGCATGTTGTAATACCAGCTGCGCTTCATAGCCGCGCAAGCTGAGTTTGCAAAATGGGACAACAAGACGATCGCGGGGAATTTCATCCAGTCTGTTGCGTAACGCCCCCAGAGGAATCAAGTGGGCGCCGGGGATACGCACTTCAACATGCTCTACGGGCGAACGTACATCGAGCACAAACAGCTCCTCTCCCTGCAGCAGCCGCTGCCTTACCTCGCACGGACCCATACTATCAACCAGACCATCCATCTTGTTGCGTAAGGCATTTGCCGCCTGATGAATTGCATCCATAGCAGTAGCAAATGGGGGGGCATAGCACAGGTCAAACTGCGCCAGCTGATCTACCGTCGCTCCCATGCTCAGGGCAGTAACCACTATATCTATACGCTTATCCACCACCCCGGCTCCAACCACTTGGGCACCAAGCAACTTTCTGGTTTTACGGTCGGCTACTAGCTTGATAATTATCGCTTTACTCCCCGGGTACAGGTGAGCGATATCTGGTGAGCTCGAGGTATGACTAATAGCTGCATAACCATTGAGCAAAGCATCCTCAGCACTTAAGCCAGTACGTGCCACATTGATATCAAACACCTTTACCGCCATAGAACCAAGAATGCCGGGGAAGCGCTCTGGATAACCGCAGATATTGTTGGCAGCCACGCGCCCCTGCTTGTTCGCCGTTGAACCAAGGGGAACATACACTTTTTTGCCGCTAATCAAATCGGTAGCTTCAGCGCAATCACCCACGGCGTAAACGTTAGGATCAGAGCTCTGCATCTGTTCATTAACGGCAATAGCCCCAGTAGCACCGAGCAAAATCCCGGCATCACGCGCCAATTCCACCACCGGACGTACCCCAATAGCCATCAGAACCAGATCCGCCGGATAATTCCCGAGTGCAGTAACCACACGCTCAACCTTACCAGCAGCACCCTCAATGGTGCGTAATGATTCGGACAAGCGCAGATTAACTCCGTGCAGGCACAACTCATGGTGCACCAGCGCTGCCGTACTAAAATCCAGTGCTGAGGCCATGATCTGATCTTTCATCTCCAGCAGAGTAACCTTGACCCCGCGATGCACCAACGCCTCGGCGACTTCGAGACCGATCAGACCAGCGCCGACAATCACAGCGTTCTGCGCCGTGCGCGCCAATTCATCTATGCGGGCAGCATGCCCCATGGTCTTCAGCGGCAACACGCCGTCAAGATCAATCCCTGGCAGTGCGGGCATGATAGGTTCATTGCCGGTGGCCAACACCAGAATATCGTAATTGAGAATTTGCTCAATATTGCTATCGAGGTTGCGCACCAAGACAGTACGTTGCTGGCGATCAATAGAGATTGCCTCAGTACGCACCATGGTATCAAAGCGTTTGACATTGCTAAAAAAGGCTTCATCGCGCAGCACTCCGACTGGAGTTTTACGCACTTCATCTAGATCAGAGAACAAACCTTCGATATAGTAAGGCAGCGGGCAGGCACCATAGGAAATCTCCTTGGTGCGATCTATTACCGTTATCTGTGCCTCGCCATCTAAACGGCGCAAGCGACAAGCTGTTTTCGTCCCGGCTGCTACCCCGCCAATTATTACTATTTTTCGTGGTTGCATTACCTGCTCCTTAATTAAAAAAATTACGCTAAACTGATGACTTAGTTTACAATTGAACAGGCACAATATACCGAAACTAAGACTTTTTCCACTATCTATTGCCCACATATAAAATGTAGTGCCGACAATAAACCCTACTTCAGCACTGCCAGTAACGGAATAGCTTCCCATACCTGAGCCATTTGCTATACTAATGTGAACCAATGCGGTAATTAAATTATTCGCGCCATAATGGAAAATGCCTAGCAGCCAGGATAATCAATGGTAGAGCATATCGGTATTGTCGTTCTTTACACCATCTCCACCCTTGCCGCCTTGCATGTGCTGCTGCACAAGCGCGATCCGCGGGCAGCGCTGCTGTGGATTGTTGTCTGCCTCGGCGTTCCCGGTTTCGGAGTATTGCTGTACATACTGCTGGGAATGAACCGCATCCGTACCCGCGCCCTCAATTGGCAGGATAGTGGTCATGGTATGCATCCAGTGCCATCCAACAATATCGATGAACAACCAGCCACCTTACAACAACCGTACGCAACTCAAAACTATCAGCTCCTGCGCCAACTGTCCGACCGGGTAGCTAGGCGCCCCCTGCTGGCTGGAAATCGCGTACAGCCCTTACACAACGGCGATGCCGCCTACCCTTCCATGTTGGACGCCATCGCCGCAGCACAGCACAGCATCGCTTTATCCTCCTATATTTTTGATACGCATAACAGCGGACGCCAGTTTATCGCGGCGCTGTGTACTGCGGCCGAACGCGGTGTTGAAGTACGCGTGCTAATCGACGGTCTGGGTGCTCTATACTCGTGGCCAAGGGCACACAAACTGTTTCGTGGATCCAAGGTACAAGTTGCGCGTTTTTTACCAGTTTCCCTGCAACGGCGTGGAATCCACTTTAATTTACGTAATCATCGCAAGTTGCTAGTAATTGATGGAGAAATAGGCTTTACCGGTGGCATGAACATCAGCCAGCGCCACCTTCTAGTCCGGCACGACGACCACCACCTGAAACCATGGGACCGGGAGCGGGTGATCGACATTCACTTTAAGGTGGAAGGGCCAGTAGTTGGACAGATGCAAGAGGCTTTTCGTGAAGACTGGAACTTTGCTACGGGAGAAACTTTTCGCGGTCGCAATTACCCCGCGCCGCTTGCGGATGGCAACTGTTTGTGTCGCGGTATCAGCGCCGGTCCCAATGAAGAATATGAAAAGCTGGTCTGGATAATAGTCGGTATCCTTAATTGCGCGCGTAAAAGTGTCTGTATCATGACACCATATTTTATCCCTGACCGTATGCTAGTTTCGGCGTTAATTGCGGCAAGACTGCGCGGGGTCAATATAGAAATCGTGCTCCCCCTAAAAAACAACCTCCCCTATGTCCATTGGGCCAGTAGCGGAACATTACACGAGCTGCTCAAATACGATATCAAGTTCTACTATCAACCTCCACCGTTTGTGCACAGCAAACTAGTGCTGATGGATGACTATTACGCCCTGGTCGGTTCGGCTAACATCGACCCACGCAGCCAACGCTTAAATTTTGAATTTACTCTCGAACTGTACGACTTACAGATCAATAAAGAACTTAGAGAGCATTTCAACGCAGTTTGTCAAACTGCCCAACAGATAACTGTTGCAGCAATCGAAGGGCGCAGCTTACCGACCAAGCTGCGCGACAACTTCTTCCGCCTGTTCTCCCCTTTTTTGTAGCCTTAATATGGCCTATCAATAGGACTGAAACAGAAAAAGCCCCGCAACATACGGGGCTCTCAATTATTATTTTTCATTTTCCTGAATATCTTTTTCTGTCGGCTTCTTCCGAACCGGAAGATCACATTTATCCGGACCTCAGCCCAAACCAATCTTCGGTAAAATCCAGCGACTTAACACAAACCAGATGGCTACGATAGCCAATAAGGGCCAAATTGAATCCATAATATAGCTCCCTCAGTTTAGGTAATCAGAACAATAACACCGGACACTTAACACCGTGTAACACATAGTTGGATACTGAACCAAACAACACATCACGAATTTCACCACTACCATGACGACCGACAACCACCAACGAGAACTTTTCCCCGTTAGCAATAGCACAGATCACATCGCGTGGGAAGCCCAGCTCCAACCGGGAAATCACATTTAACCCGACCTCGCTCAGGCGTTGCGCTTGCACGGCAAGAAATTTCTCCCCGGTACGCGTAGCATATTCGCGCACCATATCAATTTGAAAATCGGGAATCATCCGGTAATCCATCTTCTTGACGTTTACCACATGCAGCAACGTGAGAGGGTAGGAGAATTGCTCCTTATGCTCAATAATCGCATCAAGGGTCGCTTTGCTGGTAACACCGTCACAGATAGGGATAAGAACACTAACAGCCATAGCAGCACTCCTGAGAATTAGTTTCCATAACCATAGAACAAGCGCGGCAATAATAACACCGGCTCTGGCCAAAAGGTGAGCAACAACAAAACTGCAATCTGAATAAGCAAAAACGGCATAACTGCACGCGATACATACAGCATGCTGCGATTGGCCACAGCACCTGAGATAAACAGGCTAACGCCTAACGGCGGCGAACAATAACCGATGCCAAGATTCAGGGTCATTATCAGACCAAAATGGAGAGTATCAATATGAAATTGGGCCAGCAACGGCAAGAAAATAGGGGTAAGAATTATTGTCGCCGAGATAATATCCATAAACATGCCGACAAACAACAGCAGGATGTTCACCACCAGCAAAAACGACCATGGCGAGTCAAAATTGCTCACCACCGCGCTAGCAATCTGCGCGGGGATCTGCTCAAAGGTAAGATATTCACCAAAAACAGATGCGCCGGCAACGATAACCAATAGGCTAGCTGAGGTGATCCCCGAGGATACGATAACCTTGCGCACATCGGACAGCTTCATGTCGCGGTGGATACACAGCTCGACAATAAAGGCATATACGCAGGCGACAATTGCCGCCTCATTAGCAGTAAAAACTCCGGAATAAATGCCGCCGAAGATAATAACCGGCAGCAGCAAGGCCCAAATACTTTCGCGCAACACCGCTATGGCTTCGCCCAGCTTAGGACGAGGACGACGTTCCATCCCTTTTTTACGACAAAAATACCAAGCGTAGACAGACATTAAGAAAATAATCATAAATCCGGGGATAAAACCGGTGAGGAACAACGCCTCCAATGAGTCGGTGGTTATCATGGCGTAGAGAATCATGGCAATGGACGGCGGGATAATAACCCCCAAGATCGGCGCCGTAGTCATAACCCCAACGCTAAATTGCTCATCGTAACCATGCTCTATCAAGGCGGGTATCATGAAACCACCAATTGCTACCACCGTTGCCACGGTAGAACCAGAGATAGCACCAAAAAAACCACAGGCGAGAATGCCGGCAATGGCCAAACCACCAGGCAAAAACCCCACCAGCACATCAGCTGTCTTAATCAACTTCTGCACAATACTGCCAGTAGTCATGATGTTGCCGCATAACACAAAAAACAACACCACAATCAAGGCAAACTTATCCATGCTGCGATAGAGTATTTCGATCACAATTTTAGGATCGATCCCGACCATGAATGTCAGACCAGCTAGACCGGTAAAAAATAGAGCGATAAACACTGGCACTGTTGTTGCCATTGAACCCAGCAACAGTACCAGAATCAGTAAGTGAGCATTATCCATTGTATCAATCCAGTGGGTTAATCGTTATCAGTAGCTGTAGGGAAAAACACATCTTCGGTCAACAGCATAAAGGTGCGGACAAACATCATCACCCCTACTATGGGCAGCAGGGCATAAAAATACCACTCCGGTATCTGCAAGGTAGCTGTAGTGGCAAATTCATCCGCATATACATCCATAAGCATCCCCCAGCCAAACCAGGTCAGCACACCGGCAAACCCCATAGTAGCAAGGTGATTTATCACATTAAAAAATTTGCGCGTTACTGGCACGATCTGCGGCACAGCGTCAATCCGGATCAGCGAGCGCTTGCGTATAGCAGCACTGCAGCCCATGTAGGTGCAAATAAAAATAGTTTTACGCACTACCTCATCCGACCAATACAGGCTGATGCTGGTGGTTTTACGCAAAATGATGTTGGTTAAACCAGAGAGGAGAGCAACACATACCACAATGACTAACGTCCAGTCCTCCACCATGGTGAAAGATTTGTCGATGCGGCGAAATATTTTCTTAATCATGATTTTCCTGCAAGGTTGAAAAATAGTTTTCCTGAAACTGAAGCAACTAATTACCGATCGCTAGCAAACTAAAAAAGGTCGGAGGAAAACCTCCGACCTTAAATTCATACAGCAACATTTCTCGACGGTGTTATTCGCCCAGTGTCTGTTGAACTTTCTTCAGGTAGTCAGCGCCAATCTTTTCCTGCCACCTTTTATACACCGGCGCCGCCAAATCGACAAGTTTTTGCTTCTGCTCAGCACTAAGCTGATAGAAGGTAACGCCGGTTGCCTTAGCTGCGGCAATCTGCTGCTGCTGCTGGTCGCGGGTGCGCTGGCGAGTATCGGCACTCTCTTCGCTAATAACCTTGAGTAGCAGAGCACGTAAATCTTCGGGCAACTTATTTAGCCAACGCTCACTGATCATATGAATAAACAGCCCTTGCGCGTAGTTGACCTCGGTAAAATATTTGGCAATCTCAAACTTCTTGGTGATATTACACACGATAGGACTGTGATCGAGTCCGGTAATAACTCCAGTTTGCAGCGCCTGTGGTACATCTGGCCATGGCAGCGCAGTGAATTTCAAATCCCACGCTTTATAAATATCGGCATTAACTGGCGCCTGGGCAATACGAAAATTCACCGTTGCTGCCTGTTCAAGGTTGGCAACTGGGGTAGTTGTCGCCCAGCCATAGGTTCCGTAGCCGGTAATATCCACAACCCTGATCCCGACCGGCAACGCACACTCACTAAAGGGCTTGAACAGTTCAGGTGTGGCGCGAAACTTATCCAATTTATCAAAACTGTCAACCACATAGGGCAGATTGACAATACCCAACATTGGGGAAAGATTGGCCGCGGCAACCGAGGAACACATCATCCCCTGAATGGCGCCCATTTTCATCTTTCTCATTACATCTTTTTCTCCTCCGAGCTGAGACAGCGGGCGAAAGTCGACATACAGTCTGCCGTTACTTTCCCTCCATACCCGATCGCGTATGCGCAAACCAACGCCGACACCTTCAATGGATGGATGAGATACGTTGGAAAGCAGGTAGGTATATTCTGCACCCGATGGATCAAAATCCGGGCTCCATGTGGCAAGAGGTTTTTTATCCGCCGCCAGCGCGCCTGACGCTAGAGCAAAGCAAATCAGCAAACTGAGCAATAGCAACCTTTTCAACATGATACTTTCCCTTTCTAAAATATAACTGTGTTAGCAATCTCGTTACTGGAGGTTTAATTTGTATGGTCTATAACAGGATAGGCACTAATTAGAAAGGGAAAGGCTTTGATTTAGCGGGATTTTTAGCACTAGGCTTCTTTTTTTTGTCACGGTCAAAAAACAGTTCCGGCAGGTGATATAAAAAGCCCCTTATGCTTACATTGAAAAGCATAAGGGGCTTTAACCTTCAGTTGCTAAATGTAACAAAAGAAACTATTGCAGCGTCTCCTGAACTAACTTCAGGTAGTCGGCACCAATTTTTTCTCCCCATTTAGCATATACTGGTTGCGCCTTGCTTTTTAGCTGGGCACGATCGGCATCACTGAGTTCAAAAAACTGCACGCCATCAACCTTAGCCTCCTGAATCTGCAGCTGTTGCTGCTCATCAGTTTTCTGGCGGGCAATAGCACTCTCCTCGCGCACGGTGTCCAGAAAAATCTGGCGCAGATCAGCGGGCAGTTTATCCAGCCAGCGTTTGTTGACCATATGGATATACAATCCTTGGGTGTAATGCAAATCGGTAAAATAATGCGCTACTTCAAATTTCTTGGTGATGCTGCACACAATCGGGGTGTGATCCAGCCCATCGATAACACCGGTCTGCAGCGCTTGTGGTACATCCGGCCACGGCATAACGGTAAATTTCAGACCCCAGGCCTTATAGATATCGGTATTAACCGGGGCTTGGGCAATACGAAAATTCACCCCCTGCGCATCCGCCAAAGAACTTACAGGACGGGTGGTAGCCCAGCCATAACTGCCATAACCGGTAAAATCGATCACCTCAACACCCTGAGATACAGCCGCCTGGCTGAATGGCTCAAATAGCGCCGGGGTATTACGGAATGCTTCTAACTTGGCACTGGAGTCGATAACAAAGGGGAGGTTGACGATACCCAACCGGGGAGCAACATTTGCCGCCATAACCGATGAGCACAACATCCCCTGAATAGCGCCCATTTTTAACTTGCTCACCACGGCTTTTTCGCCACCTAACTGTGCCAATGGGCGAAAATCGACATACAATCGCCCCCCTGAGCGCTCCCACACTTTATCCCGAATGTGATAACCAACACCGATACCGGCAATAGCAGGATGATCAACATTTGACAGCATATAGCGATACTCAGCTGTTGACGGATCGAACTTCGGTTGCCACTGATCCCCCACACCCAAATCACGCGAATAGCCGATAGCCGTTAAGGCAAAAAACGTAACACAGACCAACACCACAATTTTAGCTAATTTCATAAAAATCCCCCTCCTAAATTATTTACTGTTCCGCGATGGCTATATTTATACAGCAAAACACCGTTGTTTAGCTCTTATTTACATATACCCACTAGCATTATACCTGCATAAACACCTAGGAATAAAAGGTTTACAATTATTTTCTAGGCACACAGAACTAAGTTCGCGTAGTATTACATCTACGTTTAATCTAGTCACGCAGCTTTATTTATTAAATCCTGGTGTCTGGTTTGGCAAAACAGTTGCAAAGCTGTCAACCTAGCTAACTTTCAAGACTCAGCGATAAGCTATAATTGTTTATTTTCCCAGCAGCAAGCGAGGGCATTATGAGCACGACCAAACCAAAGGATACCCAAGGAATACTACTCGAAGCTGGCACCAATGAATTCGAAATTTTAGAGTACTACCTGCACGACCAATCTTTCGGTATTAATGTTCATAAACTGCGCGAAATTGTACAGTTCAGCAAAGAGGGACTGACGCGCCTGCCCGATTCACATCCATCATTATTGGGCACAGTGCTGTTACGCGGCGACACTATCCCCCTAATCTGCCTCGCTGGACATCTCGGCAAGGAAATAAACTGTAACGAATCATTGGCACGGAGCGTGGATGGAGTGCAAGCACGCCAAGTGGTTCTGGTGTGCGAATTTAACGATGAAGTTATCGCCTTTTTAGTCGACGCAGTAGATCAGATTCACCGCCTATCCTGGTCTCAAGTTAAGCCCATGGATCATTTTTTCGCCGCCTATCGCCCGCGCTTTACCGGTTCAGTAACCATCGGTGAACGCGATATTCTAATTGTCGACATGGAACATATAGCTTACGAAATTTTTGGCGATGGTCAGCATTATGCAGACAGCGGCACCGATGTCGAAGAGACAGAGGAGTGCAAGCGCAACCGCGGCGATGTAAAGTTATTTTTTGCCGAGGATTCTACCATTATTCGCCAGGGGATCATGCGCGTGCTACTACAGGCGGGTTACGCCAAAGCTCAATGCTTCAGTGACGGGCTCCAATGCTGGAACGGTATTTTACAAGCCAAACACGACGGAGAATTACCCCTTTTGGTTGTATCTGACATTGAGATGCCAGAGCTGGACGGTCTAGCATTGTGCCGGCGGGTAAAAGAAGATAAAGAGTTAAGCAAAATAAAATTCGTTATGTACTCCAGTTTAATCAACGAGAACACCTCCCATAAGTGTGAAGAGGTCGGTGCCGATGACTACACCAGCAAGCCAGATGTAGGCAAGGTAGTCGGGCTGGTCGATAAGCACTGCCTGTGTAAATAAGTAACATCGACCCGCATTTACCCAACAGATGCGGGTTGTTTTATTGTCTATATATTTGTCGTTCAATATATATGGATTTCTAGTTGAAATCTATGGTATATCTCCCAAAAACTTATTATCTATGCTTATCGACCCTTTTCATTTAGTTATTTTTAGCTAGAATATCTCCAACTACTCTTTGTTGGATAGATATTGAACGGGCTGATGCCAAAATAGTTGCCGGAGATTTTTGATGAAGCTAGCTTTGACCGATTTCAGTTTGAAGTACCCACGGCTGGTAATACTTGCCGTTGTCAGTATAGTTTTTGCTTTTATGCTGCAATTTCCGCAGGTTAAGTTTGACAACGATCCGGAAAACATGCTTTCCGCCAATGAGCCGGTCAGAATCTTTCATCACGAAGTGAAGCAAACCTACGCTCTGTACGACTTTGTCGTTGTAGGTGTCGTCAACGAGAACGACCCTGCCGGGGTATTTAATGTTGCCACCCTAAATCGACTGCATCAGCTAACGCAACAGCTTACCCACTTGCAACTAAGCGCTGATGGTCTGCCTAGCATAGTTTTGCCAGCATCAGCACAGCATACCGCAAGCACCACTGAATTCGATCTCACCCCTACTAACACTTGGGATTACTGGCTCGGTCGAGCGTTTAATCATGATCCTAATCGCCTATTTGATGATAATCAACACAGTGCCATTCTCAGCCATGAACTAATAGCGCCCAGCGTAGTAGACAACATCAAGCAGTCCGCCTTGGGCTCGCTAAAAATAGAATATCTGATGGAACAGCCGCCACGCACAGCGGAGCAAGCACTACAGATTCGTGATGATGCCATGAACAACCCCCTGTATCGCAGCACGCTAGTCTCCGAAGATGGTCAAGCAGTATGTATTTACATACCCATGGTGGATAAAACGTACAGCTACAACGTAGCCAACCTGGTGCGCAAGCTTACCCAAAACTGGCCCATGGAAGATCAAGTATACATAACCGGACTGCCGGTAGCTGAAGACACTTTCGGCCTAGAGATGTTGTTGCAGATGTCGGTATCTGCTCCGCTGGCCGGATTAGCCATCTTTGTGTTGCTGCTGCTATTTTTCCGCAGCGTTTCCCTAATTATCGCCCCCATGCTGGTGGCTATCTGTAGCATCACCTGCAGCATGGGCTTGTTAATCGGCCTCGGTTACGATGTGCATATTATGAGTTCCATGATAGCCATTTTTCTCATGCCCATCGCTGTAGCTGATGCCGTACACATCTTGAGTGAATTTTTCGATAACTATGCCCGTTTCGCCGACAAGGCAAAAACGGTACGCTACGTCATCGGTCATCTGTTTCAGCCCATGCTGTACACCAGCTTGACCACCATCGCCGGTTTTGCTTCGCTGGCGTTTACCCCAATTCCTCCAGTGGCGATCTTCGGTCTGCACATTGCCTTTGGTGTCGCGCTGGCCTGGCTGCTGAGCATGACTCTCATCCCGGCGTATATCATGATCTTCGTCTCCGATGAGAAACTGGCCAAACTACCCGCACATGCAGCAACCAGCTTGGTGAATGAAAAACCCAGCGGCGGCATGTTGCCCTTGCTACACCACATGGGTAAACTCAGCGCCAACTATCGTGGGCTTATCCTGGTTGTCACCCTGCTGTTGGTCGGTATATCAATTTACGGCATCAACCGGATTCAGGTTAACGATAATCCGGTTAAATGGTTCACTGAAGACCACGAAATTCGCCAAGCCGACCAGATTCTTAATCACCATTTCGGCGGTACTTACACCGCCTATCTAACCTTTTCCGAGATCAGCCCCAGCTCCTGCAATTGTACAAAAAAATCCCAGCTGATAGAAGAACAGGTGCGGGTGCGTTACGCCGAACGCTTTCCTCAAGCGACTAGTGAATTTATCACTAAACTGCACCAACTGCGTGACAACCGCAAACAGCTCAACAACTGCAACCTAAGTGAATGTTTTTACCTGCTACTCCAGGAGGCAGACCGTCTGGATAAACAGGTATTATCTGGCTGGTCTGTGCTAGCAGATGAGATTAACTATCTCGACCCAACTGGATTGACTCAGGACAACTTGGCGCTGCGCTTACATGGCATAACCAATACAGCAGGTCCTGAAATAAAACTGTTGCTGCAACAGCTATTCACCACCGCGCCAGTAAACGGCGCAGATCTGTTGGATGCAGGATTAATGATTTGCGAACAACACCTAGGGAAATCTTTTCACACCTTCGTTATTGAAATGGAAGCCGAGTTAACCGCTGCGCCGTTTAAGCAACCTAAAATGCTCCATTATTTAGAGGGCTTACAGCAATATCTGGACAAGAGCGGGTTAATAGGCAAAAGCACCTCTGCGGTTGATGCCCTCAAGAAAGCCAATTACGAGCTCAACTATGTAGCCGCGCCAGCAGACACTAGCCCACTGGTGCAAGAAAGTTATGCGGCACACAATCGCAGCAACTTTACCATTCCCACCACTGCCGCTGCGGTCGCCCAGGTATTCGTCCAATTGGAGGGGATGAAGAAAAAAGACAGCCTGTTCCACATGATTACTCGCGATTATAGACAGGCAAACCTGTGGATTCAGCTCAAGAGTGGAGACAACCGCGATATGGAAACAGTCGTGCGTGCCGTTGACCACTACGTGACAAGCCACCCAGCCCCATTACAGCTAAAATCACGTTGGGCCGGACTCACCTACCTCAACGTGGTATGGCAGGACAAAATGGTACGCGGTATGATGTCATCACTGCTAGGCAGCTTTATCGTCGTGCTGGTGATGATGACACTGCTATTCCGTTCGGTGGTGTGGGGTCTTCTGGCCATGATTCCCCTGTGCGTCACCATCACCCTTATCTACGGCATAATAGGATTAGTCGGTAAAGATTATGATATGCCAGTTGCCGTGCTTTCATCGCTCACGCTTGGTCTCAGTGTCGATTTTGCTATTCACTTTTTACAGCGTGCCCGTGCGCTTTACAGGCAATCAAACGATTGGAACCAGACCATAAAAGTTATGTTTCAGGATCCAGCGCGCGCCATTACCCGCAACGCCATAACCATCTCCGTAGGTTTTATGCCGCTGCTGCTGGCACCATTAGTACCCTATAAAACTGTGGGCTTCTTTCTGGCTACAATCATGGCAGTTTCGTGGCTGGCAACGTTATTGCTGTTACCGGCGTTACTTAGCCTGTTGAAACGGTGGGTGTTTCCGGTCCAGCAAGAAGACTCAGCTTTGGAAAAAGATTAAACTTGCTTGCACCTAAACCCAAACATATCCAATAACCTGATTAATACCAATCATCCACTAGCGCCAAAAAACGCGTCGCTCTCACACAGACGGGAGGCTAGAAAGGGTACACAAAAGAAGAAGACATCCTTTCAGCTGCCGATGAAACCTAGGTCTACTAACAACTAAAACGGTCATCCCGTACCATTAAACAGTACTGTTACACACATATAACAATAGGCTCTCTTCGTACAACAAACACCATGAGAAAATAGTAATTTTAAGAAAATGATCCGCCATGTACAAGATGTGGTAATAATTAGACCGCAGCACCCACTTTGCATACTTACCTATTAATAGCGTAATAAATGGAAAATATTAAATTATACAAAAACTATTTACCTATTCCATAAATAATGTCTCCATAAGTGGGAAATCATCCATTCTATAGAATGTGACACTTGGAAAGATTTTCACTTATCTCCAAGGCTATACACGATAAAGAGATCAAATGATTAACGACTACCTTATCTACATCACTTTAGCGATAACAATCACCGCAATTCCTGGACCTGCTGTTGCCCTGACAATCAAAAACAGTCTCAGCTCTGGCTATAAAGCATCTATTGCAAATATTTTCGGTAACTTTACGGCAATGATCATTTTGGCAACACTTTCTGCTCTCGGACTAGGGGCAATCATTCTTGCTTCTGCTACCCTGTTTACCTTAGTAAAAATTTTTGGTTGTATTTATCTAGTCTATTTAGGAGTAAAAGTGTGGAGGACTCCACACCGGAAAGAAGACTTAGGCCACCAACTTAAAAACAACAGCACAAGATCATTTACTTCTGTGTTTAAGGAGGGGTTTTTCGTTGGTATCAGCAACCCTAAGGCTATAGCGTTCTTCACCGCGCTTTTCCCGCAATTTATTGACCCATCCAGGGCGTATATTCCCCAATTCATAATTCTCATTATGACTATCGAAGCAATTTCATTCTTCATTTTAACATGCTATGCGCTCTTATCCTCCATGGCTGCGCCATTCTTATCCAAAGAAAAATCAATGATTTATTTCAATAAGTTAACTGGTGGCGCCTTTATTGGATTTGGAGTTGCTTTGCTATATGATAAATAGAAATGTGTGTAACGAACAAGTAACTCAAGCGAATGGAACTTAGCTGGTCGTTTCCCGAAAAACAAAATCAAATTACGCTAGCAGACTAAACCTTTCGCAGCAGCAGCGCTTATTGCGAACCATTTTGAATCAACAACACAGAGGGTAGACATATAAATATGCCGTGGACTTATTTAGTAGTAGCCGGATTATTTGAATGTGGCTGGGCAATCGGACTAAAATACACCGAGGGGTTTACTAAACTCATTCCGTCCCTGCTCACTGTCTCAGCTATGGCAATAAGTGTTGGGTTACTGTCTGTTGCCATGAAAACAATTCCAATGAGCACAGCGTATGCTGTTTGGACAGGAATTGGAGCCGTTGGGGTTACGATTATGGGCATGGTACTGCTTGGGGAGTCGCGGGATATTCTGAGAATAATCTGCTTATTATTGATCGTAGCAGGAATAGTTGGCCTCAAATTGGTTCATTCATCACCAGGCACCTAATGACCATCTAAGCAAACGGAAAGAGTAAACAGATGTTGTTCGCGAAATGTTCGCTGGTACTCGTAAAGAGCACCGTCGCCGCTCATCTCAATCCGTTAGCCACAATAAAATAAAGGCTGCGTAAATCTGTCACTACATTTAAATTGAACACGGCAAAGTCGCCAATCACTTAGATATAATTCATACCGCCGAAATATACGGTGAAAACTTGACCAAAGACATTAAGTAGAAATTTCCACATACAAAGATTTGCCTGAGACTCAAGGTAAGTCAAACGTAGACATGACCACTTTATGCTCAATGGTTAACAGGGGAACACATGAGTAAAAATCAAATAGGGTTCAAAGAAACAAAACAACTTCTAAGCAGCTACCACATCTCTGTGCCAGGAGAAATAGCACAAAACATTGACGAGATACTAGAAACAGCAGAAAAAATAGGTTTCCCAATTGTTATGAAAGGGATCTCTTCTCAAATTATCCACAAAAGCGATGTTGGTTGCGTTTTTTTAAATCTTCAAGACCCCGAAGCGATAAAAAAGGCGTATGAACAGCTGTTGTTAAACGTCCAAAAAGTCGGAGTCGTCAAGCTGGACGGTGTCTTGGTGCAACCGATGGCTAAAAACGGTCTAGAAATCCTCGTTGGAGCCAAGCAGGATCCGGCTTTTGGACCAGTAGTCATGGTTGGGCTAGGCGGGAAACATGTCGAATTGCTGGCTGATGTTGCCCTCGGCGTTGGAGTTTTAACCCGGGAAGATATCCTGGATATGCTGGACGAAACCAAGGCAGGTCAGATATTAGACGGATACCGCGGCGATGTTTTCGACAAAGAATCGATCATCGAGCTGGCCATGAATATTTCCCGCCTCATGGCTGATCATCCTGAAATTCATGAACTCGACCTCAACCCAGTCATCGTTTATGAAAATGGTGTCAACATCGTCGATACCCGGATCATTCAGGGAGACCCCGTATTCCGTCCTCTTCCAAGTGACCATTTACCCGAAAAACTAAAAAGTCTTCAAGCCATTTTCTCCCCCAAATCGGTTGCTATAGTCGGTGCCTCACGTCCCGGAACAATGGGTGGGATCATCTTGAAAAACTCAATGCGAATCGACAAGATTTTTCCAGTTCATCCGCGCTTGAAAACCATTCAAGGGCTAACCTGCTATCCGTCACTGAGCAGCCTTCCCGAAGTTCCCGACGTTGGGGTTTTCGCTATCAATGCTGAAGAAACAGTGCGCTGTTTCGAAGAGTTCTGTAAAATGGGGGGCAAAGGGGCAATTATTTTCAGCGACGGTTTTGCCGAAGCAGGAAGATCCGATCTGGAGGATCGCCTGATCTATCTGAGTAAAAAATACCATGTGGCGTATATCGGCCCCAACTGCATGGGAGTAATCGACAATTTCACCGGGCTTAATACTTTTTATATTCCCGCACAGCGAACCAGCGTCATTGATAAAGCCAACGGCATCGGCATCATTTCTCAAAGTGGCGGCGTCAGCTTGGAGTTAAAGGAGATGCTCAAGGCCGACGAAGTAAATCTGGGGCAATGCGTCTCATGCGGCAACGCCAGCAGTGTCAGCGTGACGAATATTCTTGCTCACATGGGTGATGACCCGCGTATAAAAATTATAGCTATTTATCTTGAAGGCATTGAAAACGGCTACGAATTCATGAATGTAAGCCGACAGGTCGCTGAAACGAAGCCAATCATTGTCATCAAAGGTGGTGCTGGCGGAGGGGCTGCTGCAACCATGTCGCATACCGCGACATTGGCAGGAAGCCATGAAGCCTTTCGCGCAGCTTGCCGTCAAGCAGGTCTCTACCTTCTCGAAGAGTTAACGGAAGACACCAAAATACTGGTTAACATTCTGTCTATTCTAACCACTCAGCCTCAAGCGCAAGGCAACCGCGTTGGCATCGTCAGTGTCGGAGGCGGTTCGGGTATTTTATTGGCTGACCAAGTAACTTCCGTAGGGCTACCGCTGGCAACCTATGCCCCGCATACACAAGAAAAATTGCGCGCCCTTATTAGTGACAATATGGGCAGCGTTGACGACATTGAGAAAAACCATATCCTGCAAGGCATCGGTGGTAATCCCATCGACCTGTTCGGCAACTGCTGCGATGAACGCTTAATTGATACTTTACGAATTATCGATGAAGACCCCAATACCGACATCATCCTCAGTGCAATCTACTTTCAGGTACCTACCCTTACGGAATACCTGCCCGAAAAACTTGCCGATCTACGCTCAGAACTGAACAAACCACTGATCGTTTCACCACGGGGTTTTTCTGAATACATATCCAAGTGCCGAAAGTATTTGTACAGCAAAAAGTTCCATACCTATACCGTCCCCATGATGAAACCTATGGGCATTGCTCTGGATATCTGGGACAAGTACAAAATTTCTTTTTGTGACACCGATGCCGAATAAATGAGGGGCACTGCCCAGAGTATAAAAACCAATTTTTTTATGGGTCTCTTGCAAAACTCTTTAAAATCCAGTAATCGTCATTCCCGCGCAGGCGGGAATCCAGAGGTTTTCTAGGTTCACCAAAAAAACTGGATCCCCGTTTTCACGAGGATGACGATTTTTGCAAGGGTTTCTTATATTGATAGCAAAAATAGGGCTGTTCCGATCTTTTTGCGGCGAGTCACCTCTTATATGATTTAATCAAAAAGTTTCTCTATTTTTTCATGCATTCTTTACCACCGCGAGCAGCAGGAGATCAGAGAAACCAAGGTCATGAAATAACATTGTAAAACTCTCTTTGCAGGTCTATAAATTATCTGAAAGTTTCCCACTTGCCACGGGACAGCATAAAACTCTGTCCCACAAAGCCATAACTCCTCATCGTTCGAAGGAAGCAGCAGATGGATATTAACGCACTTCTTCTCAGTGGATGCTTTGCTCTGTATTGCATTAGCGTTGCACTTTATATCGCACACGCATGTCTACGCTGGCCAAGGTTATATCAGCTTGCCCTCGGCACGGTACTTCTTGCGTTTGGCTGTCAAAGCCTCAGTCTTGGGCTACGTTGGTTTGCCGCTGGCTACTTACCGGTTACGAATCTGTTCTCAACCCTGTTTTTCTTTAGTTGGGCTCTCGCCGCGACCTACGTGTATTTTGAACT